>ERZ791760.768-NODE-768-length-10399-cov-204.735499_pt1 | contig 10399 bp, 9 predicted proteins | sample MGYA00509950_ERZ791760 | MGnify/ENA primary metagenome ERZ791760 (study PRJEB30046, sample SAMN00792002) | human gut metagenome | study: EMG produced TPA metagenomics assembly of the A metagenome-wide association study of gut microbiota in type 2... | reverse complement strand
TGGAATCATCATCCCTCTCTGGTACTTCGGAATGAATTATTAGAGTCGTGAACTTTCGCTTGTGGTTTAAGTACGGGCTGAAGGCCCAAAAGTTCCTAGCCCAGGGCGTGTGGGGCTTACATGCGAAACTTGAATTACTTATAATTAACAGGTTTGGTACACATTGCGTCTCACGGGAAACGACAAGGGTCTATATGCCACGAAGAAAAGGTGGCGTATAGACCCTTGATTATATGGTGATATTTGGCATCAATATCTCCGCTATTATATTTTTTATGTATTGTTCAGATTCTTAATGATTTCCAAAGGTAGCTGGGTAGCTTTGGCAACCTGTTCGGCAGAAAGTCCCATTGCCAGCAATCGTTGTGCTGTTTCTGTGTTGGCCTCATGCTTGCCTTCTGCTCTACCTTTTTCCATACCTTCCGCAAGACCTTTTTCCATACCTTCCTTCATACCAATTTCCTTGCCCTCAGCTATGCCTTCACGCTTAGCGGTGTCTACGGAATTCTTGATGTCGCGATATGCCATCTTGCTGGCTTCAAAGCTGATATATCTTTCTTCTACCTGCTTCATAATCATCTGTTTTAAAAATCCATGCCGCAAAGTTACGGTTTTATTTTCAAACACGCAAGAGATTTTAGGGAAAAGTTTCGGAAAAAGTTAGAGATTATTGAATGTTGAATGTGGAGTGTTGAATGGTCTATATGCCTCGATGAACAGGTGGCGTATAATTAGTCTTTGTTGATAATTACTTCTTGAATAGAGTCTGGAAACGTTAAAGAATACTAACAAGGTGTCGCATTGCCCACGAATGAGACACCTAAAACCAAAAAATCATACCTGAAAAAACAAATATTACCCCCCCACTTTCATATAAAACCCTTAACTTTGCACCTGGATTTTTTATAATCTGTATCAAGTAAAGATTTAAAATGTCGTAAATTATAATCAAAACATAATAGATTAATATGAGAAATTACTTAACTGGAAAAGAACGGTTACTGGTCGCAGCACTTGCTTTTATTCTTCCAAAAAGAAGATTTAATATTTGGTTATGGGTGCTGTTATGCGTCCCATGCCTGTTGGCAAGCTGCGACCATGATGTTCATGATGGTGAGGAAGAAGGTGGCTTGTCTGTATCGCTCACTTGGGCTGATGAAGCCGACCAAGGTACGGAAGTGAAAGACGTGAAACTCTGGATATTCGATGCCGATGACGGTTCATTAGTAGAGGAAAAACATTATGGCAGTGCGCAGGAGGTGGCAAGCCAACGCTTCGCTCTTCCTGTAGGGCATTATCAGATTCTGGCTGCCACCAACCTTATAGAACCGTTTTTTATCGGTGAGGCTACAAGGGCGACCCTCAACATGAACCAACTCATGTTTGGATTGTCCAATCCAAGTGCCTCTCCCGACCATGCCTATTATGGTGTCACGGACATCGGTATTGACAAATCAAATGTCAACTACATAACAAAAAATGAAATGCGCCATATACTTGCAGAATTGACCATCTTCATTGAAGGAGTTCCTGACAATTTTGCAATGATAGGCAAGGTTCTGAATGTGGCAACCGGACTCCTTCCCCTGCAAAAGAATGAGGATGGAACATTCGGGACGGCAAGCTATACCAAGGAAGAGTGTGATATTCCTTTGAGAATCGCAGTGCCTGGCGAAACTTTAAAAACGGAAACATTACGCTTGATGCCGACAGCCAACGGTTTTCATACCACCAAGTTGTTTATCCAACTGATTTCTCCTGGGGGAGTAGTTAGCAACTACGACATCGAAGCACCCGTCATGAAATCTGGCGGCAAGTACAAGATAAACTTGGAATTTGAGGAGATGAAACCTTACATGTATCTTACGAGCACGAAGATAGATGATTGGACTGAGGAATGGATTTATCGTGGTGAAATCCTGAATCCAGAAGATTAACGACCCTCTCATTTAGCAAGAATCATAACAAGAATATAAACATAAAATAGTAAAAGACAATGAAAAAGAAAACTTATCTCTTTGCCCTGATGGCAATGGCTTTGACATTGGGCAGTTGTTCTGACAACGAAAACGGTATCGGAGGCGAGACCTCCAAGTATATCACCGTTTCAACCAGTATCGGCAATATGACACGTGTTGCCACAGATGAGAAGGGTGGACAAACCTTTGAAGAGGGTGATGAAATCAGTGTATATGCCTGGACTGGCGATGCAACTGTTGCTCCAGAGACACGCGAGCGTGTGGTGAATAACGCCATCAACAAGTTGACTAACGGTTCATGGGTATCCACTCCACAAATGCTTTGGAAGAACAACCGTGACAAGCATTATTTCATCGGTGTGTATCCAACTGCAGCAATATCCGACCTTTCTGCCGGAGAATATACATTCGATGAGACAAAGCAAGTGGAAAGCGACCTCTTGGTGGCAGTCAACAAAGATGGCTTATCCTATAATGTCGATGAACAGCAACCTGTTCCTCTTACCTTTACCCATGTAATGGCAAAACTTGTGGTGAACCTTACCTATAAGAATCAATGGGGAGCAGAGGGACCTACCGTAGATAAGGTAGCTGTAGGCAATGCCGCAAAAAAAGCAACCGTCAATTATCTGACCAAGGTTGTCACCCCATCTGCTGTAGCAGAAGACAAAGCCGACTTCGACATGCCTGCTTTAACCGCTAACAAGCAATATGCTTCCATCATCATTCCGCAGGATGGCGTTCAGAAGATTACCATCACCATTGGCGGCAAGGACTTCATCTACGACAACGGCACACCTTTCAAATTTGAGAGTGGCAAGATTACCACCGTCAACCTGGAGGTAGGACGTGATGTCATAAAACTTGGCGATGTAAGCATCTCCGACTGGGGTTCTACAGGCGAACCTATCAAGGGTGAGGCTTATGATTAACTTTCTTAAAATTAAAACATAAAAATCGACAATATGAAAGCAATTAAAACATTAGCAATGGCAGCTTTGGCAACGGCAGTTTTTGCCAGCTGCTCAAATGAGGATGGATTACCACAGAGTAATTATCCAATGGACAATGTGGTCAGAATCATGACAAGCGTAGATGGCATGAATACCCGTGCCTCTTACGGAAACAGTACGGACAAGCTTAAATCGTTCGGCTTCTGCATCAAAAATGCTAATAGCGAAAAATATACCTATGATAATATCAAGGTAACAAAGGAAGGCAGCAATTGGATTCCTGCTACCCAGATGTTGTGGCAGAATTCAACTACCCCTGTTGATATTCTGGCTTATGCGCCATATCAGGAGACTACCGAAGATGCAAATGGCAAAGTTAAAGTCTTCGGAAAGACTGATTATGCCTTTTCTGTAAAAGAAGACCAAAGCAATGCTGAAGAATATTCATCCGACCTTATTGTATATAAGCAAACGGGATTCACGCCTGGTACGAATTTGAATACCAACCAGGCGGTTAATGTCGCATTCACCCATCTCCTTAGTCAGCTGAATCTTACTATCGAGTTAAGAGACCAGTTTAATCAGGATGAAAAAAAGCCTGTTACGTCAGCAACCGTAACTGATGTCAAGGTGGATGGCACCTTTATCCGCAGTAAGGTGAATTTTGCAGCAGACCCTATAAGTGTTCAATTTGACGGCATGGCAACAAAAGCCATTACTCCTGAAACTGTAGCATTCACGAAGGCTGATAAAACAACCGACCATGCCACCTTCAAATATTCTGCCATTGTGATTCCGCAGTGGATTAGGGCAGGAGTATTCTGTATCTCGTTTAAGGTGAATGGCAATGATTACATCTGGACATCCACCAGCGATGTGAATTTTGTATCTGGTAAGAAACATGACCTGCTTCTGTTAGTTGGTAAGGATGTAGTGCAAGGGGGTGCCATAAGTGCGAAACCTTGGGGAGAAGAAACCATTACCGAAAAAGAGACTGATTAAAGAATTGTTTGACATTTAAAATAGACAAGATATGAAGATTACAAAATATATGGGAGCATTTGCAGTTATAGCAATGCTTGCCGCTTGCTCTACTGATGACGAGCAGAGTGCTAACACTGCCGCTAATGAGGTGAAGATTGCTGCCACCGTTGGTGGAAACAGCATTTTTACCCGTAGTAATCCATTGGGTACAGAAGCGGAACAAGAGAACTTTAATGAGAACGATGTAATCAGCGTAACTACTGAGGGTAAAACCGTGATTTATAAGAAGACGGGCGAGGTATGGGCACCTGCGAATGCTGGTGACTATCTGGTCTGGACGGGTAATGCCCAGGCTTTCGAGGCTTGTTATCCTGAGAAGGCGGATGAAAGTACCACCAATTCTTTCTCTGTAGGTTATGTCTCAGCAGACCAATCTACAGTTGACAAAATAGAGAAGTCAGATTATATGATAAGCAGAGAAACTATAGAAAAGGCATATATACCTTCCGACAGACAGTTGACATTGAACTTTGAACGTCAGACGGCTCGCGTCATTGTCAAAGTAAGCGGGTTTGGAGATGAGTTCAAAGATCTTAACCCTACACTTTCTGCCGTAGAAGTTTATTCTAAGCTGAAAGTTCCTGCAGGAGATGGTGACAGCTACGCAGCTATCAAAACTTATAAAAAAGAAGAAAGTGGCAACAATGTGTTCTATGCTTTGGTATCTCCTGGAACAGGCAATGATGCAGAGAAATTCCTCAAACTCACTGTGACATACAATGATGGTGATGGCAAACCTACTCAGACTAAAGAACTGTATGTAACGGGAATTCCTGCTCTTAGCAAAGCTATGAGCTATACCTATGATGTAAAAATAGGTAAGGACAAAGTTGCAATAGGAAGTGTAAGTGTTACGGATTGGAGTCCTGGCGATGACATTACTGGTGGCGATGCAGTAACAACTACAGAAAATGCCGTACTAATTATAAAAAATGCTTTGGCTGCGGGCAATAAGAACATTGTAATCAATAATTTGGCTGCAAATGCAGATATTAGTGTGTTTAATGCTATAAGAGAAGCTCTAAGCAGTGCAAGTAATAGCAGTATAGATTTAACTGTTTACGGAGTTGAGGCTTTGCCGTCTAATGCATTTTTGAATTGTCAACCGCTGAAAGTTATTAGCTTGCCATATGTAAAGAGTATAGAGTCGTTGGCTTTTCAGGGGTGTAATGGTCTTGAAACAATCTATGCTTCGAGAGTTTCATCTATAAGTAACGGTGCCTTTTCCAATTGTCGATTGCTAGAATCGGTGACATTAGGTAATATTTCCGCTGCAGGTTTCCGTATCTTTGATGGTGTACCTACTGAAAATGTAGATTTAATTTTGTCAGAAGATCAAAAGGTTATGACAGGAAGTGATGATAAAGGGTGGCAATCTGATGAATCTAAGAAGTATGCAAAATCTTCGGATCATAAACAACGACAATTTCTTGGAAAAACATTCAAATCCATAAAATGTGTTTATAAATATTAATAACAATTTAGAAATTAATAACATTAGATAAACTCCTAAGCTGGGCAGGAGTATTAGGTGCTCAGCAATTATATTTACCCGCACCTCACGGGAAACGACAAGGGTCTATATGCCACGATGACAAGTGGCGTATAGACCCTTGGTTATATGGTGATATTTTACCTTTTATTTATAGCACCCATTCCAACCAATTCTCTGGTGTTACGATGGCTTTTTCCTTCACATCGTATGCAGTAAGAAAGGTATTCGGAAATTGAGTGTTAGCTCTCTTGGGATTCCATTTCATCTCAAACAAAGAGAATTGTCCGTCACACTCCTCTATATAATCTATTTCCTGCTGCTGGTTGGTTCGCCAGAAATAACTGTTCACATATCTACCGGCATACTGATTTGCCTTTAACCGCTCACTAATGAAGAAGTTCTCCCACAAGGCACCAACATCCTGGCGAAGCGAAAGTGGAGCAAAATTCTGCAAAATGGCATTGCGGATACCATTGTCATAGAAATAAAACTTCTTAGCCTTCTTTAATTCTGTGCGAAGATTGCGACTGAACCCACTCAACTTAAAGATGATATAACATTTCTCCAGCAAATCAATGTATTTCTCCACCGTCTTGTTATCTGTTCCCACCGTTTGTGCCAACTCATTATAAGAAACCTCGCTCGTTACCTGTAAAGCCAAAGCTGTAAGCAACTTGCCCAGCAATGCTGGACGACGAACGCTTTCTAAATTGAGTAAGTCTTTATAAAGATAACTGTTGGCGAGATTATAAAGCAACTCCTTCGCATCTGCTGCATGATTAATGACATCAGGATAAGACCCATAAATAAGTCGATTTTCCAACGTCTGCTTAACACCCAACAGTCCCTGGGATTTGAGCAACTCTCCTGTAGAAACGGGGAAGAGATGGTACTCAAACTTACGTCCGGTCAACGGCTCGTTTAGTTTGTTCTGTAATTCAAACGAGGAAGAGCCGGTTACCAGTAGCTGTACATCCGGAAAATTATCAGTGATTCTTTTCAACACCATTCCGATGTTCTCTACCCGTTGTGCTTCATCAATGACTACAATCCGATGATGCCCGATCAGCAGTTTGAGTTCAGCAGAGTTAATCTGCGACAGCATCTGTGTCACCTCCGGCTCATCGCAATTCAAAGACAGGGTTGGTTCGTCATGCTTTTCAAGAATCATTTTGAAAAGCGTACTCTTTCCCACCTGTCTCGCTCCAATCAGGATGATAGCCTTTCCGGCAAACATCCGTGACTCTATCACATCTTGCAGTTGACGTTGTATCATATCATTAAACCCTTTCCATTATTAATAAAGTTCTTTGTTTCAATTTCGGCACAAAGATAAGAAAAAAAAATCCTAATCCCAAAATTTATACTGATTTTTGGGATTGTAATCCCAAAATTCTATGTGATTTTTGGGATTAGGGACCCCAAAAAGCTCCAGAAGCAGCACGCCCTTTACCTTTGCTTTACTCTTCGGCCAGCGATTTTCAATTCCGCTACGCGCCGGTGACCGTTATACTGGGGTACAAGAACCAGCGTGATGCCTGATGGCAAAATAAAAGCCCCCGGTGCACCAGGCACCGGGGGCTTTAAATAAGCTATGGCTTTTTACTTTTAAAAAGAGCAACCTCGCTGGCTTAACATCCCGCTAGGCTTTTTTACCTTTTTACCTTTAAAGAGCAACCTCGCTGGCTTAACATTCCGCTAGGCTTTTTTTACCTTTTTACCTTTTTACTTTTTTACCTTTAAAGGCTGCAGCTGGTAACTCCGAGCGTAGTAGCGATGGCTGTAAGGACGGAGATTGCAATCTGCAAAATCGTTTTCCAAGTATTTGCTTTCATAGTTTTAATGTTGAATGTTGACTTTTTTAATGTTGAATGTTGAGTGTTGAATGTTGACTTAGTGGGGGATGCGCTGGCTTCTAGCCAGGGCGGCCCTCAGGCGAGGGCTTTATTCAAGCCCATCGCCGCTATCCTGAGAGCCGCCTCCGCCGCCTTCTTGGGTTCCGCCACCGGTAGTACCTGAGCCGCCCTGGCTGGTGTCAGAGCCGCCGCCCTGTTCAGTACCGCCACCGGTAGTACCGCCGCCTGTGGTGCCCTCCTCGTCGGTGCCGATATAGCCGCCGTACTCCTGAATCTTGCACTTCTTGCGCAGCTCGGCATTGCTCCAGCTCTTCGTGTTTCTCACAATCAGGTGCACGCCTTCTACGCTGGCAGCCGTCACCTTCTCCTTGGTATCCTCCGCCTTGGAACTCATACCGATGGAGAACAATCCGAGGTCAGAGAGACGCACGCTCTTGCCGTCGAGAATCAGCTCCTGCAGATGGTCGAGTGCATCCATCAGCACACCGTGGATAGTACCACGAGAGTAAGGCGAGCCGTGGTCGGAGATATGCGATACGAATCCCTCGAAGTCCACTTCGCGGTCGGTTACCGAAGTAGCATACCACTTCTTCTTACCTGCGTTTTCACCAGTCTGAGGTGTGCGCTGTACTTTACGATATTTCAATGTTCCTTTCTGTTCCATAATCTTTAGTTTTAATGTTGAATGTTGAATGTTGAATGTTGACTTGGTGGGTTGCGCTTTGTCGAGTGCAACCTTTCTTCGAACGACAGTGCAAAGATACGCCAATTTTCCGATACCACCAAATTTCAGCGTGTGATAAGGCGCGATTTTCAGCACGCTTTCAATCTGAAACCCGTTAAACAATCTAACTCGCTCTAAAAAGGACTTCTATTGAATATCAAGAAGTTGCAAATTAACCTATTGAATATAGGTAACGATATGGAAAAGAGCCACGGTGAAAATCATGGAAATTAGAACTTTTTACGTTAATATTCATACTTGACATACAAATTCCGAGATAATATTTGTATAATAATTTATAAAATATAGTGTACGGGCATGGCTTTATGAGATAAAAGCCTTACCTTTGCAGTCGGAAATATTTGCAATAATTCCGACCAAAAGTAAAGATAGAAAGCTATGCAAGAAGCTGTAGTAAATAAGATTAAGAGCAAAATAGCACATTGTAAGTTCGGGGAGGTGTTCTTCGTGTCATCCTTTCCTCAGTATGATGTGGAATACGTCACCAAGCTACTGGCGATATTCGAGAAGGAAGGGATTATCTCCCGAATATCAAAAGGTGTGTATGTCAAGGCACGCAAGACTCGCTTTGGCATACTGTATCCTTCTGCCTCTGAATTAGCATCGGAAATTGCCAAGAGAGACAAGGCGGTGATTATTCCTACTGGAGAGACAGCAGCCAACCTGTTGGGCTTCTCTACGCAAGTGCCTATGACAACGAGTTTCCTCACGACAGGCTCCAGCAGAAAACTCTCCATGGGAAAACGCATGGTCATATTGAAGCATGGCGCTCCGAGGAATTTTGCTTTCAAGGGTATCTTAATGCGTGATCTTGTGCAGGCACTTCGCAGTATTGGCGAAAACAACATCACAGCTGAGGATGAGAAGCAAATATCCAAACTGTTGGCAGAAAATCCTGAAACGGAGACAATAGATCACGACCTACTGTTAGCTCCTGTATGGATGAGAAATATTATCAGACGAAACATAAAAGACAAGGCATTATGAGCAAATGGATAGATTTTACGATAGATGAACGTAAGGCGATGATACAGGCTGTCAGCGAGGAAAAGCAGATAGACGAGGCATCTGCCGAAAAAGACTGGTGGGTAACGGCTGTGCTCTATGCCATATTCCATACCAGTATTGGCGAGTATCTCTTATTCAAAGGTGGTACAAGTCTTAGCAAGGGATGGAATATAATCAATCGTTTTAGTGAGGACATTGACCTTGCACTTTCAAGAGACTTCTTCTTGAATGTCAAGAACCTTGCCTGTGCTAACTGTACTTCGAATACACAAATCCACCATTTGCGAGAAAAGGCACAGGACTATATTCTTGGCGACTTCAAGTCTGAGTTGAATGAAAAGTTAAAAAGAATGGGACTTCCCGTAACGGTTATTGGCGACAATGACGTATTGGATGAGAATGGAGAGCCACTCAAAGTGCCTCACGACAAAGACCCATCTGTGATTTTCGTCAAATATCCTTCGCTCTACCAAAGCAATGCTGCATACGCCACCCCAACGGTAAAAATTGAGATTAGTGTCTTGTCTATGGCAGAGCCTTTTGAAATGAGACGCATATCGTCATTGGTAGAACAAGCATTTGATGGCGAGGATGTGGACTCTGATTTAGTCCAAACCATCCGCACGGTTACGCCTGCACGTACTTTCCTCGAAAAGGCATTTCTTCTCTGCGAGGAATATCAGAAAGACGAGCCACGAACTCTTAGGATGACACGCCATTTCTACGATTTGGAAAAGCTGATGCAAACTCCATACGCAGAAATGGCTTTTAACGATGTGGCATTATACGAGGACATTGTCAACCACAGACGCAAATTCTATCATGTAGGGTATGTGGATTATGACAAAGAATTGCCACAAAACATCCAGATTGTTCCAAGCGACGCATTCTTGTCAAATTATGAGGCAGACTACAATGAGATGAGAGGCAGTTTTATCTATGGCGATTCCTTGGACTTTCCTGCCCTCATGAAAAGAATGGCGGAACTTCAAGAACGTTTCCGCAAAATTTCAATCTTACTTTAATTTTTGACGGAGTCCAATCAGAAAAAAGACCTCCATATGGAGGCTTTGTATCTTTTTGTATAGGTTTATATTCTGTTAATTTTGATAGACAAGTGACAAACTCTATCTAAAATGGGTGTATTATTTAAACTGTGTCAAGGTATGTTCTTCACTTTCTGTCTTCTTTCCTGCTAGGGCGCCCTAGCAGGAAGGAAGTTTTCGGTTGCTTTAGAGCTTTATGTTAAAAAAACTAAGTCATAGTTTTGCGCCCCGCAACTCATACTTTTTCAGAAGAGAAAACATAGAGTTGAGCAC
>ERZ791760.764-NODE-764-length-10453-cov-3.087132_pt1 | contig 10453 bp, 4 predicted proteins | sample MGYA00509950_ERZ791760 | MGnify/ENA primary metagenome ERZ791760 (study PRJEB30046, sample SAMN00792002) | human gut metagenome | study: EMG produced TPA metagenomics assembly of the A metagenome-wide association study of gut microbiota in type 2... | reverse complement strand
CTTAAAGTATCATTCCAACAATCATCTATGCGACTTCATGTCGCACCCACGGCGTGTCCAGATGGTGGATGGCCACCGCCCTGCGCTGGGCGTTCACGCCCGTACCGAGCATCGAGGTCGAGCCGAACAGCACGCGCACATATCCCTCGTTCATCGCTTCGATCACTGCTTTCCTTGACTTCTCGCTCTTGCATTCCTGTATGAAGCGTATCTCGTGTGCCGGTATGCCGTGGTCTTCCACCAGCTTGCGCTTTATCTCGGTATATACGTTCCACCCGCCCGGCTGATACGTCCCCAAGTCCGAGAATACGAACTGCGTGCCTTTCTGTGCGTCGTATCTGTGGTAATACTCCGCTATCATCTTGGCGCAGTGGCTCGCTTTGTTGTCCGGGTGGTCTTCATACGCCGGGTCTATCATGCGCATGTCCAGTGCCATCTTCCTTGCGTAGTCCGTGGCGATGAGCATCTTCGCCTTTTCCTCCGTTTCCGACAGTTTTCCGCGTCCCAGCAGTGTGGCATCGCCCGTCTTGGCAAATTCCATCAGCTGTTTGATGAAATGTTCCTGGTCGGGCGTGGGCGGTATGTGGTGTAGTATCTCGTTCTTGTCCGGTCTGTCCACGCCCACGTCCTCTGCCGTGCGGTAGTCCGTTATCTCGTTGTAGAATGCCGCCAGCTCCGGCACCTTGATGAAGTAGCGGAAGCGCTCCTTCTGCACGATGTTGTTCGTCACATTGAACTCGAAGTCCGTCGTCTTCTTGGCGAATATCGCCGCCCATGCGTCAAAGCATCGTATGTCCTGCCTTTCCAGCTCCTTCGGGCGGAGGTACTTGAACAGCAGGTACAGCTCCGTCAGCGAGTTGCTGATGGTCGTGCCCGACAGGAACGTCGCCCCCAAGTCCTTTCCCGTCCGCTCCTGAATGGTGCGGATGGCAAACAGCAGGTTCAGTGCCTTCTGGCTGCCTTCCGAGTTGCCCAGACCCGCCACACGGTCATGCCTTGTGTTGAACGTCAGGTTCTTGAACTGGTGCGACTCGTCCACAAAGATATGGTCGATGCCCATCTGCCTGAAGTCCACCACATCGTCCGTCCTCGACTTTATCGCGTGTTCCACCTTCTCCAGCTTGGCTTGCAGGTTGAACTTGCGTTTCTCCAGTCCCTTCAGCATCGCACGCGACACGTCCTTGCCCTGCGAGCGCAACACTTCCAGATTTTCCTCCACCGTATCCAGCTCCGCCTGCAATATCCGCTGTTGCAGTTCCGGCGACTGCGGTATCTTCCCGAACTGGTCGTGGCTCATGATGATGCAGTCCCAGTCGTTGTTCCGTATGTCGTTGAAGAAGCGCACCCTGCCGGATGCGGCAAAATCCTTTTCCGAGGCATACAGCACTCTTGCGTTGGGGTATGCCGTGCGGTAGCATTCGGCTATCTCCCTTACATTCGCCTTCAGACCGATTATCATCGGTTTGTGTACCAGCCCCAGCCGCTTCATCTCGTATGCTGACACGCACATGATCAGCGTCTTGCCGGTTCCCACCTCGTGGTCGGCTATTCCTCCGCCGTTCTGTTTCAGCATCCAGATGCAGTCCTTCTGGCTGGGGTACAGGTCGGTGATTCCCAGCCCTTTCAGGTCAAGTCCGGGAAAGGTCTGGTGCGAGCCGTCATATTTCGGACGCACGAAGCAGTTGAACTTGTTGTTGTACATGTCCGTCAGCCGTTTCTTGAACTCCGGCGACTGCTCTTCCAGCCATTCCGTAAATCCGTTTCTGATTTCGTCAATCTTCGCGTTCGCCAGCTGTATGCCCTCGCTGTCCCGCACCTTTATGTCGTTCCCGTTCTCGTCCTCGCCGACCTTCTTCATCATGTCGGGGCAGGTGTTGTGCAGGGCGTGTTTCAGCAGGTGCATCCCGTCATAGTGGCGGTAGTACCCCTTCACCAGAAACTCGTCGGTGATTTTCATCGTCCTGTGGCCGCACGCCACCGAATACTCGTCAAGGCTCTCCGAGTAGCTTATACGCACATCCGTGTCAAACAGACGGCTCATGTAGGCGGCATACACGCCCGTGGGTATCCAGCGTTCCCCGAAGTTGAAGTCCAGTTCCTCAAACGGAATCTGTTCCGGCATGGCTTCTTTCAGCGCTTCCAGCGACTCCCTTGCCTGCGGCAGCATCCCGTGCTCCCCGTGTCCGCTTATCCATTCCTCCACATCGGCGGCCTTCTGTACCACATTCCCGGCTATGAAGCGGTCGGCTATCTCGTAGCCCTCTGCCAGCGGGTTGTAGAATACCCGTCCTTTCAGTGCCTCCAGCATGTCCGCCTGCGGCATGTCGCAGATGGATTCCATGTAGGGCAGGTTTACTCCGCCATACAGGTTCAGCGAGGCGGACAGGGCTTCCTCCGGCGATTCCGCGGCGACTGCCGTTTCCTGCGAAAAGGAAACGGGGCGGTCGAATATGTCCGCCTTCACCATCGTGCCGCCCTCGCTGCGTTCCAGTGCCAGCATGTTGCGCCCGGAGGCATCCATCATTAGCAGCTTCACGTTCTGCTTGGCGTTCAGGCAGCCGTACCGCATCGCGAACTCGTCATAGTAGGTGTTCAGGTGGCGGCGCAGCATTTCGTTCTCCTCTTGCTTCTCCGCTTCGTAGGCATAGAGCCGCTCGTAGGTGTTGCGCAGGTCTATGTATAGCTGTGCCTTCTGTGCCTGCATCCCGTCCATGTCCAGCGGCTGGAATGTGGCGCCGTAGCGGGTGACATCCTTCAGCACGCCCACCTGGAATCGTACGCCTGCCGTGTATTCCCATGCCAGCGAGCCGTCCTTCAGGTGCGGCTCCAGTATGCCCTTGAACGGGCGCGGCATCATTTCCTCCTCCCGTTTGCGCTGCCGCTCTTCCGGTGTCATGGCGGCTTCCTCACGGCGCATGGCTTCTTCCACCTCCGCAATCCGGCGCTTTCTTTCCGCCTCGAATCCGTTTTCCACCGGATAGACTACCGTAGCAGTAGTATCCTGCGTTTCCGCCGTTTTCCCTGCATCGGCTTTTTCTCTTTTCGCCTCCGTTGTTCCGGCCGCTTGTCTGGCGGCGTTGGCTTCCATCTTCGTCTTTCCCAGCCGGCGCAACTCCGCACGTCGTTCCGGCGTGAGATCCATCATCATTTCATAGAATCCGTTGATGGGCGGGTTCGTTTCCCAGTCCAGACTGCGGTACACTTCATCTTCCGGGTCATAGGATTCTTCCGTTGCGGTGCCGGGTCCCGTCTTTTCCGTTGTCGGGACAGCCGCTTCCGGTTCGGCAGCCGTCGGCGCATCCGTTCCGCCGCGTATGATTTCGTCCATTTCGCGTGCCTCTTCCGGGGTGATGCCGGCAACCGCCTCTGCATTTTCCTTGTCCGTTGTCCTTTCCGTATTCTCCACTGGCAGGGAGAACAGTGTCGGCTGCACGGGTTTCTTCCCTTTGTACTTTCCGCCTTTCTTCCTGTCCGGTTTCAGGCCCTGTTCAGCCATCCGTCTTTCCTCCTGCGTATAGCCGAACAGGTCATACAGGTCCATTACCGTTCCTCCCGTCTGTCTGCTTTGCGTTTCCTGCGACATGCCGGTCATCACTTGCGCTTTCGGCTGCACACTGTTTTCTTCCCGTTTTGTCCCGTCAGCTATACCAGCAACAGAGGTGGAGTTTTCTCTTTTCACCTCCGCCCGCTCACCCTCAACCGGATGGGTATTTTCTCTTTTCGCCTCCGCCAGTTCACCCGTAGCCGAAGCGGAGTTCTCTCTTTTCACCTCCGCCCGTTCACCCTCAACCGGATGGATATTTTCTCTTTTCACCTCCTCCAGTTCACTCGCAACCGAAGCGGAGTTTTCTCTTTTCGCCTCAATACCCTCAGTCTGTACGGCAATGTTCTGCCGCACATCCTCTCTTTCATGCCCCATACCGTTGTAGCGTTCCATGTCCAGCCGTGCCGACAGGTCCTCCGACAGCATCCTGTACAGGTCCATGGCAATACCCTCCACACCTCCGCTGTGCGTATATACCATCGCCGGTTTTCCGTACGGGTCGGTACCCCTCTTCGCATCGGTATGTATGATACGCTCCGTGTGGTAGGCGAAATAGGCGTTGTCCGTCAGCCCGCCGTTATGTTCCGTCTGTATGATGGTCAGAACCCGTTCCTCCTGTGTCAGTCCCTTCTTTTGCAGGTCTTTTTGCAGGATGATCAGGTCGCTGCCGGCTTCCGTGCCCGCATTGTCGGTAAACAGGTTGTTTGGCAGTCGTATTGCCGATACCAGATTCGCCTTGCTGAACATCTCGTTCCTGACGGAAACCCTCGAACTGTTCAGCACCCCCTGCGAGGTGATGAACGCCACGATGCCGCCGTCACGCACCGCATCCAGACCTTTCAGAAAGAAATAGTCATGGATGGCTTTCTGTGCCGAACGTCTGCCGAAGGATGCGCTGCGGCTGAACTCCGCATCAAACACTCCGAAATCCCCGAAAGGGATATTGGAGATGGCAAGGTCAAAATGGTTCAGAAACGGCTTTTCTATTTTCTCGAAACCCTCCGTGCGTATCTTCTGCTGCGGGTACAGGTGTCCGAGCAGCTTGCCCGTCAGCAGGTCTTTCTCAAATGCCATCACCTCCGCCTGCGGATTGTTCGACAATACCGGGCTGATGAACGCGCCCATACCCGCCGACGGCTCCAGCACCAGCCTTGGGCGTACCTTGCGGTCGTGCAGCACGTCCGCTATGGTGTCCGCAATGGCCTGCGGCGTATAGAATGCCGTCAGCACCGATGCCTTCAGCGAGTCCACATACCGCCTGTACTCCGTTTCGTCCCGGCTGTTCTCCCGTATCAGACGGTGCAGCTCCACCGTCGGGGCAAACAGTTCGAGGTCTGATTTCGCCCAGTGTACGGCATCCGTCAGTTCCCTGGCGGGATTCAGTATGCACTTCAGTCCCCCGAAGCCGCAGTACCTCTCCAGCAGCGCCCGTTCCCGTGCGGTGGGCATGCGCTGTTCCTTCTCCAGTGTGAATGCCGTCCGTATCGCCTCGATGTTTTCCCTGAGCCTCTGCTTCTTGTTAAACGCCATAAGCCTCCAGATAAAGCATTATCGCACCCGTCAGCTCCGTATAGAGCAGGTCGTGTTCGGACGACAGGGCGAATGTGTCGTCCGTTGTGGGATAGCCGGCAAACAGGTTTTTCAGATGCGGGAATATCTCCCGGCAGAACGCCTCGCGTTCCTGTTCCTGCACCTCTTCGGAAAACTCGTTTTCCACCACCTCAAGCAGCAGTGCGTAGGGGGAGAAGTGCAGCCCTTCGAGCAGGACGCGCATGGCCTCCTCCTGTGCGGCTTCCACCGTACTTCCCGCCGTCCTTTCCTTCTCGAATGTTTCCGAGGCGGCTTCCTCCCTTCCTGTAATGAATGGGGTGTCTGATACTTTGTCCGGATGATATTTTCTCAGATAGTCCAGCAGATACAGCCCGTAGTAGGACAGCTCCGCCGGAGCGGTTTTCTTGTTCTGTTTCATTTTATGATGGATTTAGTGGATAAATGATTATGGAAATGAAAAGGAAAAAGGCACCCGGTATCCCTCCGGGTGCCACCACTAATTGTCGTGCAAATGAGGGCAGAGTCGGACTTGTCAGAACTATGCCGAGTGCAGCCGACAATCAGTCACCACTAAATCCATGTAAATAAAAAGTACAACCAGGTTGAAACAGATTATGACATGAATCAGTGGCAAAATTACTCATTATTTTCTTCTTCCTTTCGTTTTCGTACCTTTTCTTTCGCCTTTACTCTCCGCAAACACCAGCTTCGTGTTGAACTCCGCATCAAAAGTCACCGCAGCGCTGAAGGGCTTGCCCTGCTTGCTCTTGAACCCGCCGAGCATCGCCGTCTTTCCTTCCGTCAGCAGACCGGTCATTTCCTCGTCTGTGAGTGTCTTGCCCGCTATCTGGCGGAACACGGGCAGCAGGCAGTCCGGGTTGTCGCAGCGCACAACCTTGCCGTAGAACTGCATCGTGCCCGTGCCGCATTTGGGGCAGGTACAGCCCGATGCCTTGTGCCCGAAAATGCGGTCACACGCAAGCAGGTCCGTGGTAATCTTGCGGGTATAGCTTTCTATGTCCCTCATAAAAGCCTCATGCGGTGTCTTTCCCTGTTCTATCTTTGCCAGTTCCGCTTCCCAGCGTCCGGTCATCTCCACATTGGCGATGTCCATTTCCTTGACAATGGAATACAGGGCAAGTCCTTTCTCCGTCGGCACCAGCGATTTCTTCACACGCACCATGTATTCCCTTCTGAGCAGCGTTTCAATGATTGCAGCACGTGTGGCGGGTGTGCCGATACCGCAGTCCTTCAGGGCCTGGCGTGCCTCCTCATCCTCCACATCATCGCGTCCGGCGGTCTCCATCGCTGCCAGCAGCGAACTTTCCGTATGCAGCGGTTTCGGTCGGGTCATGCCCGAACTCATCGAGCATCCCGCCATCACCAGTGTGTCACCTTCCGCCCAGTCCGGCAATGCCGTATTCCCGCTGTCCTCGCCGTACTCTCCGTACACGCCGCGCCAGCCTGCCTTGCGCACGATGCAGCCTTTCGCCTCAAATGTCAGGCTCTCGCATCTTTCGCCTGCGTCCGGCACCACCTCCGCCACTACGGTAGCCGTATCCTTCACACATTCCTCCGAAAATGCCTCTACCATGCGTCCGGCAATCATGTCGTAGATGATCTGCTCGTTCTTGTACAGGGCAAGCGGGCGGTTGGGCGTCACCAGCAGGGCATGGTGGTCAGTCACTTTCGAGGCATCCACACAACGGCGGTTCAGTTCTCCCAGTTCCCAGATTTTCTCCGCAAGGGCGGAGTGTCCTGCCAGCCGTTCAAACAGTAGCGGTATTTCAGCAAACACATCTTCCGGAATATGACGGCTCGATGTTCTCGGATAGGTGACGAGCTTCGCCTCATAGAGTTTCTGTACCAGTTCCAGCGTCTGTTCCGCCGTAAAGCCGTGCTTCGTGTTCGCTTCCTTTTGCAGTGTGGTCAGGTCGTACAGCAGCGGAGGGTTCTCCACCTTCTGCTTCTTTTCGACCTTGGTCACGGTGGCGCACATCTTCGCCTTTACCTTATTATATAGCATAGCCGCCTCGTTCTTGTCCTGCCATTTCTTTACCGAGGAAAACTTCACTACCGTATCCGTACCCGCCGGTGTCACCGAGAAATGCAGCTGGTGTACCGGTTCCGGTATAAAACGTCTGTTCTCCCAGTACCTCTTGCAAACCATACCCAGCGTGGGTGTCTGTACGCGTCCTACCGAATATGTACCCCGTCCGGCGGCTACGGTCAGTGCCTGCGTGCCGTTGATGCCCACCAGCCAGTCCGCCTCGCTGCGTGCCTTTGCCGCCAGATACAGGTCGTCATATTCATGCCCGTCCTTCAGTTCCTTCAATCCCTTGCGGATGGCGGTATCCGTAAGCGAGCTTATCCACAGGCGGCGGAAGGGCAGCGTACAGCCCGTATAGGCATACAGGTATCTGAATATCAGTTCCCCTTCGCGTGCGCAGTCTGTTGCCACTATTATGCCGTCGCTCTCGTTCCACAGTTTCGTAATCACCTTTATCTGTTTCACCGCCGCCGCGTCCGCCTTATAGCCCTTGTCCGTCTTTACCTGGCGGGGTATCAGCATGAACTCCTCCGGTATCACCGGCAGGCTGTCCCTGCTGAATCCCTTGAAGCCGTAGCCCTCAGGCAGGGCAGGCTGTACCAGATGCCCCAGTGCCCATGTCACATGGTAGCCGTTTCCTGTATAAAATCCTTCTTCCTTTCTTGTTGCTCCGGCGATGCGTGCTATCTCACGCGCCACGCTCGGTTTTTCTGCCAATATGGTAATCATACATTTTCTGTTTTAATCATTGATACTTTTGTTCCTTGTGGAGTGGAACGGGGTACGCCGGTTATCCGTGGGATATGCGGTACATGGCGCATGAGGCCCCGTTTCAATCCGTTGTTTATTCTCTTGTAATGGATTTAGTGGTGGCACTCAGGACACCTTCATGCCTTTGCTCTTCTTCGGTTTTTCCTGCTGTTGTTTCTGGGTGTCGTCCTTCGGGGCGGTCTGTCCCTGCTGAAGCGGCTCCTTCACATGTCTGGTGGCCTCGTTCGTCTTGCCCTCGTTGTTCACCGCAAGCTGTGTGCGGCTCTCGTTCGACGGGGCAACGGTCTGTGCCAGGTCAGGGTTTTCCGAATAGGTCAGCGGTCTGCCTTTCTCGCGGTCGAACTTCAGGTATTTTGTGCAGGGCTGTCCCTTGTCATCCTTCGCGTTGGCGAGCACCACGACCTTGCCCGCCACATAGTCCGCCTTCTGCTGTTCCGTGAATTTGTCGTCCTTCCATTTGCCTATCGGACGTATGCTTCCGTCCTCGTTCGTCCACGAGCGGTTGCGCCGCTGTCCGTTCTCCTGATTCCCGTCTTCCTTCTGCTGCTGTCCGGTAGCATCCGGGGCTTCCGGGCTTTTCTGTTTTTTCTCCTGTCCGTTTCCGCGTCGCTGCGACTGTCCCTGCCACAGATGCTCCGGCACAAACTCCACGTCGCGCTTGTCAGCGTTCACCTGCAGCATGGCCTCGAACTTTCGCCCGCCCTTCAGTGTCACCTCCTTGGGCAGTGCCAGCCCCGCACGCAGGATTTCCTGTTCTGCCTTCGACAGTTCCGTCAGTCCGATCCGGTTCGGGATGCGCACCTTGTTCGTCGGTACGTCCACAATCTCATTCGTCAGTCGGTCGATGCTGACATACGCCAGGCGCATCTCTCCGGTCTTCGTATCGGCAACGTTCACCAGCTTGCCCAGATTGCCCGTCTGTTTCAGTGCCTGCTTGTCCTCGTCCGTAAATGTATAGCCGTTGTATGGCACGTCGAGTCTCGGCTCATGGCGTACGAAGTGGGGGGTAAGTTTCAGCTTTCCATCTTCCGCTTTCTGCAACGAGAGTCGGGCTTGCAGCTCGTAGCGTTCTCCGCCCAGCACCGGTTCCACCGTCACCAGCCTTGTCTTCCCGTAGTTCATCAGGGCTTTCATGTCCTTTTCAGACAGGTTTTCCCTTTTCACGCCGAACTGTTCCAGTTCCTTCCAGTCCACATCGCTGTCCGCAATCAGGTTCGGTTTCTCCGGTTTTGCCTGCGCTTGCCCTTCCTGTGCGGGCTGCTGTCCCTGTGCCGTCTGCGTTTCCGCCGCCTGCGGCTGCTGTTCCTGATTTTTCTGTTTCATTTCTTCCATTTTCTCGTCCGTTTTCTGTTCCACATTGTTTTCTTCCGTATTTTCTCTTTTCGCCTCCTCCGCAACCTGCTGTTCCTCAGTCTCCGTTTCAGCATTTTCTCTTTTCACCTCCTCCTCAGCCTGCTGTTCCTCAGTCTCCGTTTCGGCATTTTCCTTTTTCGCCTCCTCCGTAGTCTGCTGTTCCTCAGTCTCCGTTTCGGCATTTTCTCTTTTCATCTCCTCCGCAGCCTGCTGTTCCTCAGTCTCCGTTTCGGCATTTTCCTTTTTCACCTCCTCCGCAGTCAGCTGTTCCTCAGTCTCCGTTTCGGCATTTTCTTTTTTCGCCTCTTCCGCGACCTGCTGTTCCTCAGTCTCCATTTCGGCATTTTCCTTTTTCGCCTCCTCTGTAGTCTGCTGTTCCTCAGTCTCCATTTCGGCATTTTCTCTTTTCATCTCCTCCGTAGCCTGCTGTTCCTCAGCCTGCTGGTACGCCGATGTATCCACTTTATGCGGTGCGAGCAGGTCAGCATTCGCCACAGGGTCTTTCAGCAGGTCCTTGATAACCGGAAGCAGAGCTTCCACCGTGTCCGCTGCCACCCTGTAGAAACCGAATCGTGTCGGCTCCTTACACTGGCGGTAGAAATTTCTCATGAAATTGTCTATCGCATCCCCGTGGCGGTCAAAGCGCAAAAACTCCTGCGAGTGTTCCGCCTTTGCCTGTGCCCTCTTGGGATAGCCCCTGGCATCCAGTCCGGCAACCACACTGATTTCGCCCGTCTTCTCGTCGCGGACGACCAGTACATCCTCTTGCTTTTTCTTTTTCTGTTCCATTGATTGATTTTTTATTGTTTGATAATAGTCCCGCCGGTATTCCCGTGCAGGTCTGTTTCTCTTTTCGTTCCGGTTTCCCGTTCACCTTTCAGTCCCGGTTTGCATCAGTCTCACCCTCAGCTTCCCGTTTACATCCGGTCACCATCCACTTCCGGTTTCTCTTTTCGCCTCCGTTTCACGTATGCTTGTCAGTCCCGGTTTGCATCAGTCTCACCCTCAGTTTCCCATTTACATCCGGTTCACCATCCACTTCCGGTTTCTCTTTTCGCCTCCGTTTCACGTATGCTTGTCAGTCCCGGTTTGCATCAGTCTCACCCTCAGTTTCCCATTTACATCCGGTTCACCATCCACTTCCGGTTTCTCTTTTCGCCTCCGTTTCACGTATGCTTGTCAGT
>ERZ791760.763-NODE-763-length-10500-cov-4.045668_pt1 | contig 10500 bp, 7 predicted proteins | sample MGYA00509950_ERZ791760 | MGnify/ENA primary metagenome ERZ791760 (study PRJEB30046, sample SAMN00792002) | human gut metagenome | study: EMG produced TPA metagenomics assembly of the A metagenome-wide association study of gut microbiota in type 2... | reverse complement strand
CATGAGAGAACGCATTCATCATTAAATGACATGACTCCGGCTGAATTCATCCGAAGTCTCCGGAAAGAAGAAGATCTCTGATTTAGCACTGCACTGAATTTGGGCCAGGGTCAAATCTGGCCGGGAACTCAAAAATGCATGCAACTAAAACAGGGTTATTTACAGACAAATTTAAAATTAGCTGAAAGTTAATATTATTTTTGCGGAGCCCTTTCGGGCCCCGAATATTACTTTATTTTAACATTGATTTCACTTTCCGGGCAACCCGGCGAACCAGGCTGGTGCCTCGTTTTGCGCCTTGGACATGAATTGCTTCATACAGAGCATTAAAACGGTCATGGGCCCAGCCATCTCTTTGCTGAGAAATAAGACCATCAACCTTATTATTTAAAAGTTGTAACTCGTTACTGACAGAATGACCACCATTGATGCTCCGTAATCGATTCACTTCACTCTCAAGTTCTTGAATCTTCTCGAGGTAGGAAGGTATCAACCCCATTGCATAGTTATATTTAACATTCTCATCCATAAAAGGACGGAAACTGCGGTAGTTATTTTTACTCTTATTTCCACTTAACAACATGCCGGAGTTTGCAACTCTATACCAAAATAGAGGTTCCGGGACGATTTGCAATTTATATCCCTGTAATGATATTTTGGCAAAAAACTCCCAGTCTTCATGACCTAAACCGTAATCTTCAGTAAATCCGCCTACTTTTTCGAAAACCTCTTTTCTGATCAGCGCATTAGCATCGCCAAAGCAGTTACTAAAGCTGGCGATATTTAAATCAGGCCCTAACGGAAGCCAGCAGTGCGTCATTTTACGGAACGGAGAAGGGAACTCCTCACCAAAAATAAGATCGCTTGGTGTGGTTAACACATCGGCCCCAGAGTTTAATGCTGCAGTAACAAACGTTTCTACCTCAAAAGGCTTAGCAACATTATCATCGTCCATAAACATCAGATATTCGCCAGAGGCGTGTCGCGCAGCCAAATTCCTTGCAGCACCCAGATAGTTATTAGAACTACGGACAATTTTCCAGCCTCGAGAGTTAAAATCATTCTCGATGAGATTCAAATAACGATGAGAATCTTCTGTCGTACTTCCATCATCAACCAAGATGACCTCAATATTTTGGTACGTCTGAGATTTTATTGATGCGAGTGCTTGCTGAAGCAAATGGTGACGTTCGAAGTGAGTTATACACACGCTAACTAACGGGCTGTTAGCTTCATCGATTTTCTTGAATGCGCGGTTGTTTTTTCGTTCAACTGCGACAAACCAAGCTTCTTTAATATTGTCTTGTGATTCAGCAAGCCCTGGTTTTATATTTATATTTTTTAAGCGATAGTGGATTTTCCCGTATAAATCGACAGGTGTAGGAATAAATAGAACTTCCGCATGATGCTCCTGCGGAATAAGCTCTGGAATTCCACCAACGTTTGAAGCGAGGAAATTAACGTTATTAATCAAGCATTCATAAACAGTATAGGGTGAGTTTTCTACAAGTGATGGAATGATGACTAATACATTTTTTCTTTTTATATATTCATTAGCGTTGGTACGATCATAGTCGCTGATGACATTAACTGCGAGTCCCAAATTTTTAGTCTGATTCATAATATAAGTAAATGAATCAGTTTTCCCCATAGTGACATTTTTTCCGAGGAAGGTTACTCCAGAAATGCTCTCTTTATCTTCATCAGATAGTTTTCTTAATGCACGCAGGAATATGTCAAGTCCTTTACGGGTTTCAAGGCGGCCGAAAAATACAAGCTCAACGCCAGAAGCTGGCTTTTCATTTATTTTAACTGTAACATCATCTCTCGTCACAAACCCTTGAAATGGCTCGCAATTTAAAATTACATGACGTTCTTCAGGAACATTCCAGTGCTTACTCAACATCCAATCAATTAAATACTGAGACGGACTAACAACTTCATCCGCCATTTCAACCACCATTTTCTCCATATAATAGAGTTCAAGATGGTTCTGATCATATGGAAGCTGGTAATTACCTTCATCAGCCCATAACGTTGAACTGTGAGTATTTACAATGAACTTTGTATTTTCAAAATCCGTTCCATTCTTTTTGCTTAATAAAGTGTAATAAAGATCTGCCTGCCACTCACAAGAAATAACAGTGTCATAGGTGTTATTTTCTTTCAACCAGAGATAAATTGAATAACTTTTCCTTCTAAAATACGGTGCATCAATATTAATCTCTTTTATCAGTCCGGTTCTTAGCAGATTGATACCAAAGGTACTATAAATACGTGACCAGTCGCTAAATTTCGATACAGATGATTCAGAATAGTCGCCACATGTATACAATACATCAACATCATACCCCTTTTTTGCCAAAGTAGTGGCAAGGGCAGTGAAAGCAGTACCAATACCGCCGTTACGGACAGGCCCCTCAATGTCCGGCGTCATTATAAGAATTTTCTTCATTGTAACCCTTCCTTTGTAACCTAGACTTTACTATGATATTAGTGAATTGAAGTAGTGTAAGATAGCAGTCGGTAGCTTCTGTTAAACAGGATAAAAAATGACCAATATGAAGTTAAAATTTGATTTGCTTCTAAAATCTTATCATCTATCTCATCGATTTGTCTATAAGGCAAACCCTGGTAATGCTGGTGATGGTGTAATTGCATCTGCGACGTATGACTTTTTTGAACGAAATGCTCTTACCTATATCCCTTACAGAGATGGCGAGCGCTACAGTTCTGAAACTGATATTTTAATTTTTGGAGGCGGAGGAAACCTGATAGAAGGATTGTATTCTGAAGGTCATGACTTTATCCAGAATAATATTGGGAAGTTTCATAAAGTAATAATAATGCCGTCGACAATCAGAGGGTATAGCGATTTATTCATCAACAATATTGATAAGTTTGTTGTTTTTTGTCGCGAAAATATCACCTTCGATTATATTAAATCTCTCAACTACGAACCAAACAAGAACGTATTCATTACTGATGATATGGCATTTTATCTCGATCTTAATAAATACCTGTCACTTAAACCCGTCTATAAAAAACAGGCCAACTGCTTCAGAACGGACTCCGAATCTCTAACTGGAGACTACAAAGAAAACAATCATGATATTTCGCTCACCTGGAATGGCGATTATTGGGATAATGAATTTCTGGCGCGTAATTCTACCCGTTGCATGATAAACTTTCTTGAAGAGTATAAAGTTGTCAATACCGACAGGCTGCATGTGGCAATTTTAGCATCTCTGCTTGGCAAAGAAGTCAACTTCTATCCTAACTCATATTACAAAAATGAAGCTGTTTACAATTATTCACTTTTTAATCGTTATCCAAAAACATGCTTTATTACGGCAAGTTGAAAAAGGCAGCGTATAATAATACGCTGCCTGAAAGCCATATAACTGTTACAGCATTGTTAATTATTGCCTGCCAGCCTTTAGGTGACTATTCATTCGCACGCCTATAGTCTGCAAAACTATCGATTATCGCAGTAAAAAACTTATCAATGAGTTTAGTCGTTGCACCGAGGTTTTAACTTTCCGCATCACTTTTCACGTACAGTATTTTACTGACTCCGTGTTTCTTAAATTCTATTGTATGCTGACAGATTTTCCCACTTGCGTCGTCACGACTTGAGCAACACTGGATACTGCTGATCCCATTTCGCTTCCAGCTCATCCAGCACCGTTTCTGCGGCTTCTTTCGACCCCGCGCGATATACCGGTTTCAGATCAGCCATAAAAGCTTTATGGTCATTTGAGGCCACGTATTTAATCGAGTTACTGATTTGGTGAATGACGCACAACTGAACCTCTGTCTGCGGATAAATGTTGTTTATCGCCTCCGGGAAGCCGGTCAGCCCGCCCACGCAGGCGATCAGGATGTCTTCAATGCCCCAGTTTTGCAGGTCGCTTAATATAGACAGCCAGAAGTTAGCGCCTTTACTTTCTGATAGATACCGGCCCAGAGTTTCTTTCTTGCCTGCAAGATTCAGCGCCATAACGGTATAAACCGTTTTGCTCTGATAGCGGCCATTCTCACGGACTTTATAGTGAATACGTTCAGCCAGACGAAGGGGTAAACCTTTTCCAGCGGGTGCTGTTGCCACTGTTTTAGTTCAGGGATAACTTTATCGTACTACACTGATGGTGGCGGTTGACATGCTGAAAGCATATAAATCTTCGAACTCTCGGCTAATGTCCTGGTAGCTAATCCCCTGCGCAAACAGCCGAATGATCTTGCGTTCAATAATAAATGCGATGATGCTCGCAAAATCCTTGCCGATCAACCCACCAGATGCGGCGGTTCTACGTGGATCGCGATTTAACTATCACTGCTATTTATTTTTTCGAAAAGCCCATAGCTTTCTATTTATACTCAAGCTTCGCGCCATCAGATAGCTATGTCTTATGAAAAAACTACCGGACCATTTATCCAGGGAATGCATCATCGCCGCCATTCGCGCTTACGATGCAGGCGTTGCGCATCAGTTTAAAAGCGCGCGTCTGTATGAGATCGAGTTTGAGGGGCGTCGGTATCCTTCAAAAGCCATCGTCGGGTTAGCGGCAACGCTTGCGACGGGTACGGAATTTACCCCGACGGATTTCAGCGGAGGGATTAAATCCAAATGCGTGCGTCTGTTACTGGATCAAGGATTTACGATCGCGTCGCAGGGCGCTGGCGATGACGAGGTTGCGCTTTTCCCCGATGAGGGACAGACGACTATGGAGTTCGTGGAAGGGGCGGCGATGCAGGTGGTGGTCAATCGCTATGAGCGCGACCGTCAGGCTCGTCAGGCGGCGCTTCGCCTGCATGGCTGCCGGTGTCAGGTATGCGGTCTGGATATGGCCAGCCGCTATGGCGAAATCGGCCAGGGTTTTATCCATATCCACCATCTCATTCCGCTGGCCGGGATCAAGCAGGACTACCGTCTGAACCCTGAAACCGATCTGATCCCGGTATGTCCCAATTGCCATGCAATGCTGCACCGGCGAGATCCGCCGTTTACTCCCGAAGAGCTGAAGGCCCGGCTGCGCCCCGCAGACTGACATCCTACAGCGCTCGCTTTAATTACATCACACACAGCACAAACCCCACGCTACCTTACCGGTAGCGTGGGCTCACACTCTCTTACTTATCCCGCGTCTCGCCAGCCTCCCAGCTGTAGCTCCCATCGGCCGCTAACGCATCGCCCAGCTCCTGATACTCGAACTGATAAAACTCAGCCTGGGTGCCGTACCCGGCGTAGTCTACCGCCGCCAGGCCGACGAACGCCCCGGTAAAGAACCCGCCGTAGCTCTGCAATACATAGTCATCGGACAGTACCGCGGCATCCAGCTGGACCGGGATCTCGGTGAACGACACGCCATCGAAGCTGTATTCATAGCTGTAGGTCTGCTTGCGGACCTTGGTCCGGAACCAGACGTATTCCACGCCGTCCGGCACCTTGATGGCGTTATCTTTCAGGTACGACGTGTATTTTCCGCGGTTATTTTCGCCGACTTCGATGACCTTGCCGTTAATTTCATTCCAGGTCAGGAAGACAAAGCTCCAGTGGCGGTCGTTATAGTAATTCGTTAATCCGGCCATCTGCTGGTAGCTGAAGGGCTCGAATTTCACCTTCACCGCGGCGTCAAAATAGAAGGCCTGCCAGCGGCGGGCAATCAGCGACAGGTCATGCGTATTGGCTAACGAACCCTGGCCGATTAAGGTTAATTTGCCGTCGCCGATGGTGCCCATTTTGGCCGTAAACGGCACCCGCAGGGTATTCCAGTTCGGGTCGAGCGCTGGCGAGGTAAAGTCATCCTGCTGGCTATTATCGCTGGCGCTTTCGGTGAAGATGGCGTCTTTCGGCCCTTCGACGAAGGTTTTCCCGCCGTGACCGCCTTCAATACGCGGCCAGCCCTCGTCGTCCCAGTACACTTTCTGGATCGCGGTTTCCCGGCCGAGGGTTGACCAGCCGCGCGGGTCGTAGATGGATTCCCCCGGGCGATTCCACGGCCGGGCGCAGAGCGAGGCGTAATACCATTCGCCTTCCGGGGTGGAGACCAGCGCGCCATGGCCCTGTTTCTGAATGTAGCTGTCCGGGGTATCGACGTTGGTTAAGAACACGTCGCCCGGCTCGGTTTCGAAGCTGTCGGCCTCGAGGGTTTTCGACCGCGCCACCACCTCCTGGTGGGTAAACACGGTGCCGCCCTGGGCGGCAAACAGATAGTAGTAGCCGTTCAGTTTATAGAGGTGCGGCCCCTCGACCAGCGCCACGGCGGTGCCGCGGTAGATGGTGCGCGCGGTTTCCGGCATTAACTTCAGCGTCTTGGTATCCAGCTCCGTTAAGGTAATGCCATCGAAGGGGTGATGGTACTCCCGGTGATCCCAGGTTTGCTGGACGATATATTTCCGGCCATCGTCGTCATGGAACAGCGAGGCGTCAAACCCGACGCCGTTCAGCTTGATCGGGTCGCTCCACGGGCCCCGAATATCCTTCGCCGTGGTCAGGTAGTTGGTCATGTCTTTAAAGGCGCCTTCGGTGACCTTCACATCGGTATACACCAACCAGAATTGCCCATCGGCCCAGGAGAGCGCCGGCGCCCAAATGCCGCCGGAGGAGGGGTTGCCCTTCATATCCAGCAGGGTGGTGGTGGAGAGCGGCGAAGGCAGCAGGTTCCAGTTTTTCAGGTCTTTCGACTCATGTAAACGCACGCCCGGGAACCACTCAAACGTCGAGTTGGCAATATAGTACGTATCCTCGACGCGAATAATACTGGGGTCGGCATTAAAGCCGCGTAATATCGGGTTTTGAATAAGTGACATTTCATTACACCTTTTAAAATGGAAAGTGACGAATCGGTCTGATTTATAATTTTTTTAACTACACGCGGATCTCATCCAGCTGACGGTTAATGTCGGTCACATGTTTATCGGAGATCGGATAAACCTGGATAATCACCATCGAAATAGCGGCCAGCGCGATCGGGATCCACACCGCGGTCATAATGATCCCGTCGATGGCGCTGGCGCTCTGCATGGCGCCGCTTTCATTAAATCCATACACCGCCAGCAGCCACAGCGGGATCGCGCCGCCGATGGTGAAGCCGATCTTGAAGAAGAGTCCCATAATGGCATTGATAATGGCGGCATTGCGTTTGCCAGATTTTAATTCGCCGTACGCGATGACTTCCGGTACCAGCGCCCACATAAAGCCGGTGGCGGAAGTTAAGCCCCACTGTTTAATAAAGGTGGCGATGTAGGCCAGCCACAGGGCGTCGTGCATCCCTTCGCGGGACCAGACGTAGGTCAGCAGTTCGCCGACGATGAACATGGCGAGGAACAGATGGAAGAAGCCTTTTTTACCAAAGATTTTTTTCAGTTTCGGCCAGAACACCGGGAAGGCGATGCCGGGAATAGACGCGACGAGACCCACGGCGCCCATCCATTCGGAGTGGCCGACGACGAACTGGTTGAAGAAGCCGTTAACGGTGTTCATGAAGAACATGAAGGTAAAGGCCAGCATAAAGAACATGCCGAGAATAACCAGCGGACGGTTATGTCTGAGCTCGTGGAAAAGGTCGGTAGTTTTGACGTTGGCGGTCTGCTCGGCGGTCGCGACCACGCGTTCTTTGGTGAATTTGTAACAGATAAACAGGGCCACCGCGCCGATGATCATATAGATGGCGTACACGCCGAACCAGGCGTAGTTCGCTGACGGATCGGTATAGTTGCCCAGATTCAGCTCAAGGCCGAAAAAGCCGGTGTCTTTCAGGCTACGATCTTTCGGCGCCGCCATCTGCACAAACATCGGGAACAGGGTATAGACCAGCAGGTTGGCGCTGTTGGCCAGCATCATGCGGGTACTGGTCAGCTTATCGATCGATTCCGGGTCGCGGGTCAGCGAGGCATTCAGCGAGCCATAGGGAATATTGACTAAGGAATAAACCAGGTCCAGCGCCAGATAAATAATAAAGGCGAAAGCCACCGAACCTTTCACCCCAGGAATTGGCGCGAACAGTAATGCCGACAGGATCACTAGCGGCACGCCGGCTCGTAACAGCCAGGGGCGATATTTCCCTGCTTTCGAGGTTCGCTTATCCACATAGGTTCCGACCATCGGATCCCAAAACACATTAATGATACGGACAAAAAGAAAAATAAAGCCTGCCGTTGCCGTGCTGATGGTATTTACCGTCAGCATATGCAAAGCCAGAAAACCCCCAATTGTGCCGAAAACCAGGTTTTGCGCAAAGTCGCCCATGCCATAACCAATTCGTTCTCCACGGGTTAATTTATGATATTCATCATGCCGACTGTGCATTATGTTTTTACTCATTCTAAGCAGACTCCGGTTTGTTTTGTGTAGGTGAAACACTTTCTGACACAGTTGACCTGGAAGAATCTATTACGTTTTTAAATTACGTAATTATGTTTTTTTACTTCTGTGATCCTCGAAGCAAAGGCCTGTATCGCCTGCGTTGAACCGTTATCTGCCGCTAATTTTTGGGCAGGCAGGCATTGCGACAAAACCGGCATTTTAATTTGGTATGGATACCTGAATTCCCCAGGAAGTGTACTCTATACGCGCGCGAAGCGAGATATTTAAAATAGTTTTATTTGCGAGATGGCTCACATTTGAGCATTTTCTCAATCGCCGAGTGAAATAACGTAATTGAGCAACCGACGATGAGAATACACGATGTGTCACAGTTGTTAATTTTCCTGTTTCTCAATTTCGGAGTTCATCATGCAAACCTATTTCGACCAGGTTGATCGCGTTCGTTTTGCCGGACCCAAAACCGATAATCCGCTGGCGTTTCGCCACTATAATCCGGATGAAATCGTGCTGGGAAAACGCATGGCAGATCATCTGCGTTTTGCCGCCTGTTACTGGCATAACTTCTGCTGGAATGGCGCGGATATGTTTGGCGCCGGCTCGTTTGAGCGTCCCTGGCAGGCCGCGGGCGATGCGCTGGAAATGGCCAAACGCAAAGCGGACGTGGCGTTTGAATTTTTCTACAAGCTCAACGTGCCGTATTACTGCTTCCACGATGTCGACGTCTCGCCAGAAGGCGCATCGCTGAAAGAGTATTTGCATAATTTCGCCATCATGACCGAGGTGCTGGCAGAGAAACAGCAGCAAACCGGCGTGAAACTGCTGTGGGGCACCGCCAACTGCTTTACCCACCCGCGCTACGGCGCCGGAGCGGCGACCAACCCCGATCCGGAGGTGTTTGCCTGGGCGGCCACGCAGGTGGTGACCGCCATGAACGCTACCCACCAGCTCGGCGGCGAAAACTATGTTCTGTGGGGCGGCCGCGAAGGTTACGAGTCCCTGCTGAATACCGACCTGCGCCAGGAGCGTGAGCAGATTGGCCGCTTCCTGCAGATGGTGGTGGAGCACAAGCATAAGATTGGCTTTGGCGGCACGCTACTTATCGAGCCGAAACCGCAGGAGCCCACCAAGCATCAGTACGATTACGATGTCGCGACGGTGTATGGTTTCCTGAAGCAGTTTGGTCTGGAAAATGAGATCAAGGTGAACATTGAAGCTAACCACGCCACCCTGGCGGGGCACTCTTTCCATCATGAAATCGCCAGCGCCATCGCGCTGGGCATTTTCGGCTCCGTTGATGCCAACCGCGGCGATGCGCAGCTCGGCTGGGATACCGATCAGTTCCCGAACAGCGTGGAAGAGAATACCCTGGTGATGTACGAGATCCTCAAAGCCGGGGGATTCACCACCGGCGGCCTGAACTTTGACGCCAAAGTTCGCCGGCAGAGCACCGACAAATACGACATGTTCTATGGCCATATTGGCGCCATGGACGTGATGGCGCTGTCCCTCAAGCTGGCCGCGCGCATGATTGAGGATGGCAAGCTCGATCAGGGTCTGGCAAAACGCTATGCCGGCTGGCAGGGCGAGCTGGGGCAGAAAATTATGACCGGGCAGATGTCGCTGGATAATATTGCCCGATACGCTGAGCAGCATAATCTGAATCCGCAGCCTCAGAGCGGGCGTCAGGAATTACTCGAAAATCTCGTCAATACCTATATCTTTGGTTAATTTTTGCTGACATGCCCCTGCGGGGGCATGTATTCCGCCGTCTATCCGCTGCCGGGAAATAGCGTTTATTGGTTCGTGCTGTGTTTTTTTTGTCAGTGGCGAAAGACCACCTGTTTAATATCAGCGAAGGAGGAAGGGTAACGATAATTGTGTAACGCCTCTGTGACCGTACAAAATAAAAAATAACTTGTTCTGATGATAGCGACATATTCTGTCAGCTCAGAATAGGCTGGTTATTGTCTGAATAAAATTAACCTATATTGAGAAACTCATGACAATGATAAAAAAGCTTCCATTAACCATGGCGGTTATCGCCGCGTTTTTTCCGCTTACCTCTGTAATGGCGCAAGAATTTACTCAGGAACAGATCGACGCCATCGTTGCCAAGGCCGTTGATAAAGCGCTGGCCGACCGCCAGGCAAAAATCGACGCCGCGGCCAACA
>ERZ791760.742-NODE-742-length-10799-cov-2.795048_pt1 | contig 10799 bp, 8 predicted proteins | sample MGYA00509950_ERZ791760 | MGnify/ENA primary metagenome ERZ791760 (study PRJEB30046, sample SAMN00792002) | human gut metagenome | study: EMG produced TPA metagenomics assembly of the A metagenome-wide association study of gut microbiota in type 2... | reverse complement strand
TGAGCGGAGATCCCCTGTGATACCCGCAGGTTAAACGTCGCCCAGTCGTAGCGGTCGCCGTCGCGATAGCGGTCTTCGCTATGCTGGGCTATCACCGACGGCGCCAGCTGCCAGTTTTTCCCCAACGGCAGGATGCCATACGACGCAAAGCGCAGGGAGGCCGCGTTCTCGGTCAGATCGCCATCGCTCCCCGGCTGACGCGCTTCGGCGCCCAGCCCGACGCCGTATTGCAGGGCGCTTTCAGACACCCCCGGCGCCAGGCCGTAGAACTGTTGTTTGTCGTGCAGGGCCAGCATCGCGTAGTAGCCGTTTTTGGCGGTGTTATCGCTGCGCAGGGCATAGCTCCCGGTGGTCGAGGTATTATCTTTCAGATCATCGTTGCCCTGGGCGGTCATCACCGTGGTCATCAGTTGCCAGTTGCCGTAAAAATGGTTGGCGGTGAACAGCAGATTCTGGATGTCATTATCCGCGTAATTATCGCTGCCAAGGTCGCCGAAGTTACGTGCATACACCGAATAGTCGCCGCGCAGGCCGCTTCCCCAGTCGACATCATTGATCCCGCCGCCGGTACCGCCGAGGAACATGATGTCGCTATCGGTAAAGTGGATATCGAAGTTATCCCGATCAAAGCGCTTGCCGGCCCAAATTGAGGCGCGTTTTAACGGACCGGTGAATTCGGCAAAGTTACCCATCTCGACGTACAGCTGACGAATGTTCAGATGGTGGCTGTCGTTATCCTGAACCCACGGATCCGGGTTGGTGGCCCCGTCGGCGAGCATGGTCTTAAAGCGCGCCCATGAACCATCGTTGAAGGTGAGCTTTTTGCCAAAGCTCAGCTCAGCGTAATTATCTTTTTCGTTACCGAGACGACCGACATGGGCATCGCCGTTGAGCGAACTGGCCGGGGAGACGCCCGGCCCGCCGCGGGCGCCTTTACCATGGCTGTTGACTAACATCCCGGAACGGGCGTAGGCGTTAAAGGTAAACCCATCGTCCGGGGCGCGCTTCGCCAGCTGCTCGCTCAGTTGCTGATTAGTGGCCTGCTGTTTTTGTTCGCGAGCCGTGGTCTGCTGGCTGAGCGCCTGCACCTGCTGCGCCGCCGCCGCGGCGCGCTGCTCGGCGGCGGCAGTTTGCTGTTCTGCCCGCTGCGCGCGGCGGCTGGCCTCGCTGGCCTGCTGTTCAGCGAGATTGAGGCGCGCTTCCAGCTGCGCCAGCCGTTGCTCCACGCTCAAGCCGGCGGCGCTGACGCTGATGAGCGGAAAAAGGGCGCAGCAAACCGCTGCGCTAATCACAGAGATACGCATAAAAATCCTTAATTTATCCAGAGGTTAAATCAGCGGGGGCGCCTTACATGGCGGGGGATTCTCCGGCGGTCGGGGCCGGGGCTGGCGAGGCGCCGCGTCCGGCATCAAGGTCGGCACGAATCTGCTCATACTGATCGTCGAGGCGGTAGAAGCGGCCCATCCACAGCATCGAGGCGAGGATCAATAGCGCCGGAATGTATAGATAGCAGGCCTTGATGGCCAACAGGGCGCTGTCGCTCTGCGTGTGGTTGGCGATATAGCCGCTGGAGGAGAGCAGCACGCCGGTGATAGCCCCGGCACCAGCCATCGCCACCTTGCCGAGAAAACCGTTTATCGAGGTCAGGATCCCTGCGGTATTAATCCCGGTTTTCCACACGCCGTAATCCACCGGGTCGGCCTGCATCGAGAAATAGATAGCCGTGCGTTGGCCGGCGCCGAGGGAGAGGATCACGGCCCCGACGATCAGTCCCAGAACGTGGGCGCCAGACACCATCATAATCCCCATCCCGAGCAGATTGACCGCGCTGGCCACCAGATAGACATGACGTTTTTTCATGCGTCGGGCCAGCAGCGGGACGGTGAGGGTGCCGAGCAGGGGAACGAAGGTGGAGATCCCGGCGATAACCGCCGTCAGCTCGGTATTCCCGACGTAATAATGGAAGAAGTACACCAGGGCCCCGGTCTGAAAGAAAAAGGCACCCCACATCAGAAAGATATTGCTGGCGAAGACCCACCACGGACGATTGGCGCGCAGACTAATCCAGGCGCGTTTCAGGGTCATGCGCTCCCCGGTAAGGGTGATCTTTTCTTCGACGTTGCGAAAGCTCACCAGCAGGAAAAAGGCCGCCAGTACGCCAAAAATCACCGCGGTATAGAGGAATCCCTGCTGCTGGTTGCCTTTGCCTAGCATGCCGACCAGCGGCAGCGTAGCCACGGCGACGATGGTGGCGCCAAGGGAGCCCAGCAAAATGCGCACCGCCGACAGCGTGGTGCGTTCTGCGGAATCACTGGTTAAAAACGGCAGCATGGCGCAGAACGGAATATTCACCAGGGTGTAGAGGAACGACAGACACAGATAGGTGACAAAGGCGTACAGCAGTTTGCCGGTGGTGCCGAAATCCGGCACATAAAAGGCCAGAATACACAGCAGGCCAAAAGGCAGGGCGCCGATCAGCAGCCAGGGGCGGCAGCGCCCCCAGCGGGTGGTGGTATTGTCGATCACCAGCCCCATCAGCACGTCGGCCACGCCGTCTACCAGCCGGGTGACCAGGAACATCAGGCCGACATAATAGGCCGGGAGACCCATGACGTCGGTGTAAAAGAACATCAGATACAGAGAGATCATCTGCCACACAAGGTTGCAGGAGAGATCGGCAATGCCATAGCCAAGGCGCTGCCGCCACAGGGTAAACGTTGTTTCTGCCATAAATCACTCGCTTATCGTTGTTGTTAAAGTCCGTACTGGCGAATAAACCAGGCCGGGGTACAGCTCCACGCATGGCAGTAACTGTTGATAAGCTTACTGCCATACGGGGAAAAGTCAGGATGTTGGGGGTCGAAAATTTCCCAGAAGGTGTCGGCGCCGTAGGCGACCATCGCCCCCCAGTAGGCTTTGATCTCCGCCACCGCCTCCTCGCGCAGGCCGGACTGTAGCAGGGCAACAATGTGATGATGACGCAGGTACGGGGTGTTCATGGCAATGGCGGGCGGCTGCTGCTGCAAGCGGCGCATCAGCGCCTGACGCTGCCCGGCGGTGCCAACTTCCGCCAGCACCAGCCAGATCTGCGACGCCCATGAGACCTGACGCACGGCGCCGCTGATAAACACCTGCCGATCGTTGTCCCACAGGTGGTGGAGGGCGGCCTCCTTCAGCTGCCAGAGCGTGGCAGTGTAGTCGGGTACCCGCTGCGGTTCAAAACGCTGCGCCAGCCAGAGGGCGCGCTGCAGACAGTAGATGAGCACCCCCTGCGCCGACGCCTGTTTATTCAGCTCCGCCTGCCAGTCGATAAATACCCACCAGTCATCGCTGTCGCGCACCAGCCCCTGAGAATCGCAGCGGGTCAGCGCCAGCTCGATTTGCCGCCGCGCCGTAGGCCACAGCTCACCGACGGTTTCCGTGTCGCCGGTGCTTTGCAGGTAGTTATAAAGCACGTCGACAAAAAACAATGAGTAATCAAACAGAAAGGTGTCATCGGCGCGTACCTCTGGCTGAACAAAGACATTGGCGGAAACCATGCCATCTTCCCGGGTATGGGCGGCAAAGAGATACAGGCAGCGGCGGACCAGATCGTGGTGGCCGAAGGTCACGTCATTCACCTGCGCCTGCAGGCGTAGGTCGCCCAGCCACAGCCGACGGTCGCGTTTCGGCCCATCTTCAAACACCTCCTGCATGCAGTTTTTCAGGGTACGAACGGCAACGTCATCAATGGCTTTCAACTGCGGATCGGCGATGACCGCCGGGTGCGGGCTGCCGGCAGAGGTGACGGTTTCCAGAGCGATCTCATCGAACTGCAGACGAAACTTGCGCGACAGCGCTTTGACCTCCACCTTCAGGTAGCGCAGGCAATAGCGACGTGGCAGAGCGACCCGGGCGGGCAGGACGTCAAGCCACAGATCCTGCTGCTGCAACCAGCTGCTGCTCAGCCATCCCTGGTATTCGCTGAACGGCTCACAGACTTCGCTCAGCGTCTCGCCGAAGGTGAAGTGCAGATGGGCCGGGGCATCGGGCGGGCTGCCGACGCTGCGGCAGCTGAACTGCAGGTAGCCAACAAAATGGCTGCCAAAATCAATAATGATGCTGTCGCCGACGTTGAGCGGTTGCTGATAAAACTGCTCCGGCGTGCAGACGGTATTCCCCCGCCAGCCGTTCAGCGCTCCTGGTTCAGCGACGGCCTCGACGATGGCCTGCGGCGTCTGGCGCAGGCGTTGCAGCGCGGGCGTCAGGTCGGCCGCACGCTGTAAAAAGCGCGGATGACGGATCATCGCCACGCTGGAATTGTATTGAATTGCTTGTGACATACTGCGTCCTCTCCGTTAGGTTAGGCGCAGCATAGGCCGTCGTCCGGCGCGGCTACCACTCTGGCAATGCCAAACCGTCAGTGAAAATGGCAGGAATAATGAGGTGGGGGCGCTGGCGATCACAAATCCGCACATCGGGCGCGTGCCGAGGGCCGGAATAGATTATCGTGCCCCTGCGCCATAGGTTGTTCAGGATTTGCTGTAATGATGACACTGACCGTTGAGTATTATTTCACCCATCCCCAGGATAAGCTCGGCATGTACGCCAGTGACCCGGAGGATAATAGCCAGGAGCATGGCCATGAATTTGCCGAACTGGTGATCGTCGAGGAGGGGCATGGGTTACACGTTATTAATGGTCGCCCGCTGTATATCCAACAGGGAGACGTATTTTACGTCCAGCCTGGCGATGTGCATTATTATGATGAGCTGGGGACGCTGAAGCTGATTAATGTCTTAATTAATCCGGCGGTGGCCTTTGGCTATTTACAGCAGATGGAGGGATTGCTGCAGCAATTATCCGCGCAGCGCGCCGCCTGCTATGGCTGGCTGGCGCCGGAGACTCGCAGCTATTGCCGGGAACTAGTGGAAAAGATATTTTCCCCGGCGCTGAGGGCGGCGGATAATACCCCGCTACGGGAGTCTCTCTTTTTCCAGCTGGTGACCACCATTCTCACAGCCGAGTCGGAAGCCGAATATAGCAGCACTCGCTATAAACTGCATAAATTACTCACCTGGCTTCAGGAGCACTGTTTCGAAGAACATAACTGGCAGCAGCTGGCGGAGCAATTTCATCTCACCACCCGCACCGCGTTTCGCCATATTAAAGAGGCCACCGGATTAACCCCGGATAATTATCTGAAACGTCTGCGGCTGGTCTCCGCGCGGGTCAAATTACGCGAAACGGAGATGACCATTACCGAAGTGGCTTATCTGTGCGGCTTCGCCAACAGCAACCACTTTACCACCCTGTATAAAAAAGTATTTGGCCTGACCCCCAGCGCCGATCGCCGCCGCCCACCGGGTTAAAAGGGGGCCGCAGGCCGGGCAGGGGAAAAACCGGCCGCCCGCGGCAAGTCACGCTTATTCGTCGAGGGAGTTTGCCCGCACATGACGGCCGCTGGCGACAAAATTGCCGGTGCCCAGATGATGCAGGGTATTGAGCTTATCGTCGTCGAATTGCCAGCGTCCGGTGACGAACGCGCGCTCATCGGCGGCGGCAGAGACCACCTCTCCGAACAGGGTATCGTACTGGGTCTGGGCCGCCGTCGCCGGCAGCAACCGGCACTCCATCCATGCCAGACATTTCTCCTCGATCAGCGGCAGCCCCAGCTCCGGACCGGTTACTACCGGGATCCCCCAGGCATTGAATTTGTCCTCATCGCGGCCGCTGACGCTGCCGACGGCGTAGGTCCAGCTGGCGGCGGCGACACCGGGAACCACAATGCCGAAGGTGCCATTGCGCTCGATGATCTCCCGCGTCCAGGTGCTTTTATCCACCACGATAGCCACCCGCGGCGGGGCGAATTCCACCGGCATTGACCAGGCGGCGGCCATAACGTTGCGCCGGTCGGACGAGGCATCGTAGCTGGTGATCAAAATGGTTGGGCCGTGGTTGAGCAGGCGGCTGGCGTACTGCAGTTCAACGTGGCGAAAGCGGCTCATAGGCGTTCCTTGAATAATGGGTCGGTTGGCAGGTAACACGTTAAGCCGCAATGAAAATGTAATCAATACGTCATCTCGTCTGACTATAGTCGCCAGCACTAAGTCCCAAAGAGGATCACAATATGTTGGCTCCCCTGATGCTATCCCAGGTGAGCGTGCCCCGTCGGATGTCGACCGCCGGGCTGGTCTCGCTGTCCCGAAAGGGAGGGCGATGATGCGCACGCTGACCCCTATCACCCTGCAGGAGGTCTCTTTCGCCTTCGCAGAGACCCCTATTCTTGACCGCTTCACGTTGCATATCGAACCCGGCCGCATCGTGGCGCTACTGGGCCCTTCCGGCTGCGGCAAAAGCACGCTGCTGCGTCTGCTGGCCGGGCTGAGCGTGCCGGCCAGCGGCGAAATCCGCTTTGGCGACAGGCTGGTCGCCCGCGCAGGATGGGGATTGCCCCCGGAGCAGCGCGATATCGGCATGGTTTTTCAGGATTACGCCCTCTGGCCGCATATGAGCGTGGCGCAGAACGTCGCCTTTCCGCTGCGCATGCGCGGCGTCTCCCGCAGCGAACGCGAGCGCCGGGTCAGCGAGGCGCTGGCGCGGGTAGGCCTCAACGGCTTTGCCGAACGTAAGCCTTCAGGCCTCTCCGGCGGTCAGCAGCAGCGGGTGGCGCTGGCGCGGGCGATCGTCGCCGCGCCGCGGGTGCTGCTGTTTGATGAACCGCTCTCCAACCTGGACAGCGAACTACGCGAATCGCTGTGTGGCGAAATGAGCCGCCTGCTGCGACAGCTCGGCATCACCGCCCTGTATGTCACCCATGACCGACGTGAAGCCGAGCTGTTAGCCGACCAGATTGTCTATTTATCCGCGGGCCGCGTGGCCGCTGTCCGCGCCGTTACGCCAACCTCAGGGGAAGTTGCATGAACACCGTTATGACCGTTAAGAAAGGAGTGGTACTCGCGATGGCTCTCTCCGCCATGATGCTCTCCAGCGCCCATGCGCTGACCGTTTACACCGCCGGACCCGGCTCGCTGGCGAAAAGCCTGGCCAGCGGTTTTGAACAACAGACCGGGGTGAAGGTGACCGTTTTTCAGGCCACCACCGGCAAAGTGATGGCCCGACTGGAGGCCGAGCAGGCCAACCCGCAGGCGGATGTGCTGATCTCCGCCTCGTGGGATACCGCCGAAGATCTGCACCAGCGGGGCTGGTTGTTGCCTTTTGCGAGCGCCAACGCCGACCAGGTACCGGCGAACCTGAAATCGGCGGACTATATCGCCCAGGGCGTCTCCGCCCTGGGTATTGTCTGGAACAGTAAAAGCGGCACCCCGGAACCGAAAGAGTGGCGGGATCTCACCCAGCCGGCGTTTAAAGACAAGGTGACAACCCCCGACCCGGCGCTCTCCGGCGCGTCGCTGGATTTGCTGATCGGGCTGCAAAACAGCATGGGCGGCCAGGCCTGGCAACTGTTTGACGAACTGAAAAAGAACGGCATGGTAGTCAGCGGACCCAACGCCCAGGCGGTGACGCCGGTGATGCAGGGAGCGAAAGCGGCGGTGTTTGGCGCGGTGGATTATGTCTCCTACGGCAACATTCAGCAGGGCGAGTCGCTGAAGGTGATCTTCCCGGCCAGCGGAACGGTGATTGCCCCGCGCCCGATGATGATCCTCAAAACCAGCCAGCATCCCGGCGAGGCCAAAGCCTTTATCGATTACGTGCTGTCGCCGGAAGGTCAGGCAAAGGTCGCCGACGCCTGGCTGATGCCCGCCCGCCGCGACGTGGCGGCTAAACGTCCGCTACTGGACGCGCTGAAGGTGCTACCCACCACCAGCGAGGGCAGCAGCGAGCGGGGCGCCGTGCTCGCCCGCTTCAGTCAGCTGTACGCGCAGTAATTGATCCCGTTTCTCCGGCGCTGGCCGCCGGAGGACCCTCAGCTTCAGGAACCGGTTGTGAAACAAACATTCCTTTCCGGCGCGACCCTTGCCGCCCTGGTGATGCTGGTCGCGTTACCGTTAGTGTTTATTCTGCTGCAGGCGATTTTTCCCCGTTTTAGCGCCGGTTCGCTCGGGGACTCCTTTGGCGGCATCCCGGCGCTGCTGGCCGATCCTCAGCTGCCGGCGATGCTCGGCGGTACGCTGTGGATCGCCGCCGGCGTGGCGTTGGTCAGCGTAATGATTGGCCTGCCGCTCGGCATCCTGCGCGGTATGTTTTCGCTGCCGCTGCCCCGGCTGTGGGATCTCCTGTTTTTGATCCCCTTTCTGACGCCGCCCTATATCTCGGCGCTCTCCTGGATGCTGGCCCTGCAAAGCCAGGGCTATCTGCAGCAGCTGACCGGCTGGCAGCTGAACGATCTGCTGTTCAGCCGCAGCGGGATCGTGCTGGTGATGACCTTTAACATATTTCCGGTGGTCTACTTTGCCGTCTCCCGCAGCCTGCTGGCGAGCGGGACCCGGCTGGCGGTGGTCGCCCGCGTCCATGGCGCCAGCGCCTGGCGCGCCTTCTGGCACGTGACGCTACCGATGCTCTCTCCGGCGCTGGCGGCGGGGATGCTGCTGGCGTTTACCCTCGCCATCGAGGAGTTTGGCGTACCGGCGGCGCTGGGCAGCCGGGCGGGAGTGGTGATGCTGACGGTCGGTATTGAGAAAAAGCTGGCCGACTGGCCGGTGGATCTCCCTGGCGCCGCGCTATTGTCGCTGCTGCTGATGGCGGTGGCGTTGTTCGCCTGGTGGCTGCAAAGGCGGCTGGTGGGGGAGAAAGAGGTCACCAGCGTCACCGGTAAGCCGGGGGAGAACCACGGGGCATCGCTGGGCTGGATGACGCTGCCCGCCGTGCTGGCGATGGCGGCCGTCGGCGGCCTGGCGGTCGGCGTCCCCGCCGTCTCGATGATGCTCACCAGCGTGATGGGCACGCTCTCCGGTGGCGTGAGTGTTGAGAATGTCACGCTGCGTCATTTCGCGGCGCTGTTTGACCAGCAGGGAGATGCCCTGTCGGCCCTCGGCCTGTCGCTGGCCCTGGGTTCGGCGCTAATCGTCGGCGCGCTGGGCCTGCTGGCCGCCTGGCTGGTGATGGTGCGGAAGATTAAAGGGCGCGGGATGGTGGACGCGCTGTCGCTGATGCCGGCGGCGCTGCCGGGCGTGGTGGTGGGGGTCGGTTTGATCCTGCTGTGGAATCAGCCCTTCTGGCCGCGCTCGCCCTATAACACGCTGTGGATGCTGCTGCTCTCCTATTGCTGCCTGCTGTTGCCCTGGCCGGTGCGCTATGTCGGCAGCGCGCTGCGCCAGCTGGGCCCGAACCTTGAGCCCGCCGCCAGGGTGCACGGGGCGTCGCCACTGCAGGCGCTGCGGTTGATTGTCCTGCCGCTGGTCTTTCCGGCGCTGCTGGCGGCGATGCTGATGGTGTTCGCGGTGGCTTCCCGGGAGCTGGTGACCTCGCTGCTGCTCTCTCCGGCCGGTACGCAAACCGTGGCGGTGTTTATCTGGCGCCAGTTCGAACAGGGTTCCGTCGGTCAGGGCATGGCGATGGCCAGCCTGACGTTGTTGACCGGTCTGGTCCTGATGCTGACGGCGCTGGCGCTGATGCAGCGCCGCACGCGCGGTTAACGCTAAGCGCACAAAAAAGACGGTCGGCGCGGAAAAATAGGCTATAAATGTCGGACACCTACAGCTGGAGGCCCTGATGAGTCCCTTTTTACGCGCCTATTTTTCCCGTCTGAGCTGGACGGGTGAGCCTGATGTTTCCATTGATACCCTGCGGGAACTGCATCTGCAGCATAACAGCGCCATCCCCTTTGAAAACCTCGACGTCCTGCTGCCGCGTGAAATCCACCTTGACGATGGGGCGCTGGAAGAGAAGCTGATCGCCGCCCGCCGCGGGGGGTATTGTTTTGAACAGAATGGCCTGCTGGAGCGCGCGCTGCGCGAGATAGGCTTTAACGTCCGCAGCCTGCTGGGCCGCGTGGTGCTGGCCAACCCGCCGCAGATGCCGCCGCGTACTCACCGTCTGTTGCTGGTGGAGGTGGCGGGGGAGCGCTGGATCGCCGACGTCGGCTTCGGCGGCCAGACGCTGACCGCGCCGATCAAACTGCTGGCCGATATCCCACAGCAAACGCCGCACGGCAGCTATCGTCTGGTGCATGAAGGGGATGAGTGGACGCTGCAGTTCAACCATCACGAACACTGGCAGTCGATGTACCATTTCGATTTAGGCCGCCAGTATGCGTCTGATTATGTGATGGGCAACTTCTGGTCGGCGCACTGGCCGCAGTCCCACTTCCGGCACCATCTGCTGATGTGTCGTCATCTGCCGGAAGGCGGCAAAATGACCCTCACCAACTTCCACTTTACCCACTGGGAGAATAACCATGTGGTGGAGAAGGTCGATTTTGCCGATGTCTCCGCGCTGTATGAAGCGCTGCAGACCCGTTTCGGCCTGGGTGTGGACGATCCTAAACATGGCTTCAGCGAAGCGGCGCTGGCGGCGGTGATGGCGGCGTTCGATACCCATCCGGAAGCCGGGAAGTAAATCTCCCCATGCCCGGCGGCGCTGCGCTTGCGCGGGCCTGCGAGGTTTGAGCCTGTAAGAGGACCCTGTAGGCCGGGTAAGGCGACAGCCGCCACCCGGCGAAATTACAGGTACCGTGCCTGATATCTTGCCCGGCGGCGCTGCGCTTGCGCGGGCCTGCGAGGTTTGAGCCTGTAAGAGGACCCTGTAGGCCGGGTAAGGCGACAGCCGCCACCCGGCGAAATTACAGGTACCGTGCCTGATATCTTGCCCGGCGGCGCTGCGCTTGCGCGGGCCTGCGAGGTTTGAGCCTGTAAGAGGAC
>ERZ791760.739-NODE-739-length-10817-cov-9.332187_pt1 | contig 10817 bp, 8 predicted proteins | sample MGYA00509950_ERZ791760 | MGnify/ENA primary metagenome ERZ791760 (study PRJEB30046, sample SAMN00792002) | human gut metagenome | study: EMG produced TPA metagenomics assembly of the A metagenome-wide association study of gut microbiota in type 2... | reverse complement strand
GCTGGCAACGTAAAGCTGCTTAGCCATTATCTCAAATTTTAACGAACTATTGTATTATAGTATATCTGATTTTTAAATCAATTTTTTGCAAATATACTATTTTTTAGATATGTAAAGTAAATTTCTGATATAAATATCAAATAGTATGGTATTTTTGTATTGTTTGTTACAAATGTAACACTAAAAAGGCTCTATGCTATCAGTGTGAGACTCTTCTCTGTGGATAGCACCAACCGTGGGTATAGTATAACAGCTTGGTTTGTGCAGCGGAGACCGCTCACCAACCAAGCTGTTGTGTCAGTAGAAATTACTTGAGGTATTCTGCGAGTTTTGCAACGGCGCGTGCGCGGTGCGATATGCCGTTCTTGATGTCCATGCCGAGCTGGGCGAACGACTCGTTGTAGCCCTCTGGCACGAAGATGGGGTCGTAGCCGAAGCCCTCTGTGCCCTGCTTCTCGCGCGATATGGTGCCGTGTACGATGCCCTCGAAGAGCGTGTAGTCGGCTACGTCGTTGCGGCGTGCCAGAGCTATCACGGTGCGGAACTGCGCACGGCGGTCGTCGCTGTCGCCCAAGCGTGCGAGCAGTTTCTGCATGTTGGCTTCCGAGTTGTGGTCGGTGCCTTCGGCGTAGCGTGCGGAGCGCACGCCGGGCTCGCCTCCCAGTTCCGGCACTTCCAGTCCGGTGTCGTCGGCGAAGCAGTCGTAACCATAGTTGTCCACTACGTAGCGTGCTTTCTGTATGGCATTACCCTCAAGCGTGTTGGCTGTCTCGGGTATGTCGGCGTGGCAGTTGATGTCTTCGAGCGAGAGCACCTCGAAGCGGTCGCCGAGTATGGCGCGTATCTCCGAGAGCTTGTGCTTGTTGTTGGTGGCGAAGACGATAGCCCCACCCCATCCCTCCCCGTCGGGGAGGGTGTATGATTGCTGTGGATTGTTCATTTCTTTTGTTGTTTTTAATAAGCCGAACTAAGCCTTCTTTCTGGCTGCGTTTAAGCCTTTCTAAGCCTTTTTAGGCCTTCCTAAGCCATTGTTGACTACTTCCTAAGCCCTCCCCGACGGGGAGGGTTGGGAGGGGCTTTCCTTTTCTTTCTTTACCTTAACCTTTATCTGGTCGAATCCCTCGCCGTACACGCCGATGACACTGCTCTGCGACACGAAGGCGCGCGGGTCAATCATCTTGATGAGTCGGAAGATGAGCACCGACTCGCTCTTCTTGGCGAGCAGACAGATCACCTTCATCTCCTTGCCCGTGTACCAGCCGTGACCGTCGAGAATAGTCAGCGTGTGGTCGGTCTTCTTCGTTATGGCACTGGCTATCTCGTTGTACTTGTGCGAGAATATGAAGAACTGCACCGATTGGCGTTGGACGCTCATCACGTAGTCGAGCATGGTACATTCGATGAACATCGTGCACAGACCGAACACTACCATCTGGCAGCGTTGTGGGAACGGACCGAAAGAGTCGATGGCGAGACAGCTGCCTATGATGACGAGGTCGACCATGATAAGACCCTTGCCGAGCGACACATTATAGTATTTGTTCACTACGGCAGCGATGATGTCAGTGCCACCCGTGCTGCCGTTGTTCAGGAACACTATTGCCAGTGACGTGCCGGTGAGCATACATCCTATGATGAGCGACATGAAGTCGTTGCCTTCGCCCATAAGCTTATAGAAGGTGCCGTCGGGCATCTCCACTATCTTCTGTGCGAGGTCGAGCATCACGGTTATGACTATCGTGGCATAGATGGTTTTGGCAAGGAATTTTATTCCAAGCTCCTTCAGTGCTGCCACGATGAGCACGGCATTAATTATGAAAAATGTCCATTGAACTGGAAATTTTGTGGCATAGAATACGATGGCTCCGATACCTGCGATGCCTCCGGTTACGATTTCGTAAGGCAGCAGGAATACGGTGAACCCGAAGGTGTATAACATTAACCCGAGAGTGATGTTAAAATACTCCTTCGCTTCTTGCCAGATAATTTTGCGGTCGATCATCATAGGAGTTACAGTTATTACATTATTATTTTAATGTATATAAGAAAAAGGAGTCGTCCGTATTACTTTATAACGACATTTACGATCTTCTTAGGTACGACAATCACCTTAACGACTGTCTTTCCGTCGAGGTATTTCGCGCTCTGCTCGTCGTCGAGCACTGCAGCCTGAATTTCGTCGTTGGTGGCATCGGCTGCGAACTTCTTCTGGAAGCGTGCCTTGCCGTTGAACGACACTGTTAGCTGCACCTCGCTCTCCACGAGATACTGCGGGTTGAACACGGGCCATGCTGCATCGCATACGGTCGACTCGTTGCCAAGGGCGTGCCACAGTTCCTCTGCGATGTGCGGAGCGAACGGCGCGATGAGCACAACGAGCTGCTCGAGCACCTGCTTTGCGCGGCACTTCTGCTGTGCCAGCTCGCCCACGGCAATCATAAACGCCGAGATAGAGGTGTTGTACGAGAAGTTCTCGATGTCCTCTGTCACCTTCTTGATGAGCTTGTGCAGGCTCTTGAGGTTGTCGGCTGTAGGCTCTGCGTCTGTCGGCAGGAACTCGTCGGTGCGGTTCTCGTAGAACAGCGCCCAGAACTTCTTGAGGAAGCGGAAGCAGCCGTCGATGCCGTTGGTGTCCCAAGGCTTACTTGCCTCTACCGGACCGAGGAACATCTCGTACAGACGCAGCGTGTCGGCGCCGTACTTCTCTACAATCATGTCGGGGTTCACGACGTTGAACATCGACTTCGACATCTTCTCTACAGCCCAGCCGCAGATGTACTTGCCGTCCTCCAGAACGAACTCGGCGTTGGCATACTCCGGTCGCCATGCCTTGAACGCCTCGATGTCGAGCACGTCGGCGCTCACGATGTTCACGTCTACGTGTATCGGTGTCACGTCGTAGTCCTTGCGCAGGTTGTACGATACGAAGACGGGGGCAGCCTCTCCCCCTGCCCTCTCCGTGGAGAGGGAGCCGTTAGCTGTAGAGGCAACTCCGTTCTCCCCCTGGGGGGAGTTAGAGGGGGCTCGGTTTATTCTATATACGAAGTTGGAGCGACCCTGAATCATGCCCTGGTTGACGAGCTTCTGATACGGCTCCTCCTTGCACGACACGCCGAGGTCGAAGAGGAACTTGTTCCAGAAGCGCGAGTAGATGAGGTGACCCGTAGCGTGCTCGCAACCTCCTACGTAGAGGTCTACGTTCTGCCAGTAGTTGTCGGCATCCTTGCCCACGAGGCATGTGTCGTTGTGCGGATCCATATAGCGCAGATAGTAAGCCGACGAACCGGCGAAGCCCGGCATAGTGTTCAGCTCGAGCGGGAAGACAGTCTTGTTGTCCACGAGTGCCTTGTCTACCACCTGGCGTTTCTCCACGTCCCACGCCCACATCTTGGCGCGTCCCAATGGCGGCTCGCCGGTTTCTGTAGGCTTGTATGTCTCAATCTCGGGCAGCAGCAGCGGCAGGCAGTCCTCCGGCACCATCTGCGGCATACCGTCCTTGTAGTAAACCGGGAACGGCTCGCCCCAGTAGCGTTGGCGCGAGAAGATAGCGTCGCGCAGACGGTAGTTCACCTTCACGCGGCCCATGCCCTTCTCCGTCACGAACTGCTTTGTCTTTGCTATAGCCTCCTTTACGCTCAGTCCGTTGAGTGAGAAGCCGTCCAATGTCTCCTTGCCTGCAGCAGGCGAGTTGCACACGGTGCCCTCCTTTGCGTCGAAGCTCTCCTCCGACACGTCAGCACCCTCGATGAGCGGAATGATAGGCAGGTTGAAGTGCTTGGCGAAGGCATAGTCGCGCGAGTCGTGCGCCGGAACAGCCATGATGGCTCCCGTGCCGTAGCCTGCAAGCACGTATTCTGAAATCCAGATAGGAATGTTCTCGTCGGTGAACGGGTTCACGGCATACGAGCCGCTGAACACGCCCGTCACGTTGTGGTTAGCCATGCGGTCGAGCTCTGTGCGCTTCTTCACGTACGCTAAGTACTCGTCCACCTCAGCCTTATGCTCTGCGGTGGTGAGCTGCGCCACGAGTTCGCTCTCCGGTGCCAGCACCATGAACGTAACGCCGAAGATAGTGTCGGCACGAGTGGTGAAGATGGTTAACAGCCCCTCTCCGTCTCTCCCCGTCGGGGAGAGGGCTTTGAGGTTTGCCTTTATTTCTTTAATGGTGTTGTCTGTATCTTGCAGAACCTGCTCGTTTGTAAAGCGCAACACTTTGAAGCCTGCTTCATTAAGGAATTCAGAACGTAGTTTGTCTGCTTCCATTTGTTCTGCATCGTTATGGTAAGCTCCGTCAACCTCGATGACAAGTTTGCTGTTCAGAGCTACGAAGTCAACGATAAAGTCGCCGATGACGTGTTGTCTTCTGAATTTCTCGCCCAATTGGTTGGCGCGTAAAGACTCCCAAAGAGCTGCTTCTGCTTCAGTCGGATGCTTGCGGTTTTCTTTGGCGTTCTCTTTAAGAATTTCGTAGTTGAATGGGTGAGCAGTCTTGAACTTGTTCCAAGCAGCCTCAAGCTCTCCCCTGACGGGGGAGTTGGAGGGGGCTATTCTGAACTGCATCTCCGTGCCCTCACTTCTGCCTATCCAGTTCTTCTGTGTCTCCTTGATAGAGTCGCTCCAGTCGACGGTGTCGAGTCCGTCGAGAAGACGCTGCGAGTAAGCCGATGTGCGCAGACACCACTGCTGCATCTTCTTCTGCACGACGGGGAAGCCGCCGCGCTCGCTCACGCCGTTCACCACCTCGTCGTTGGCAAGCACGGTGCCCAAGCCGGCGCACCAGTTCACCATCGTCTCGCCGAGGTAAGCTATGCGGTAGTTCATCAGTGTCTTCTGCTTCTCCACGTCGCTCATGGCACACCATTCGTCGGCTGTGAACTCCAGATGCTCGCTCTCGGCAACGTTCAGCCCCTCGGTGCCCTTCTCGTTGAAGTGCTCCACGAGCTTCTCTATCGGCTCTGCCTTCTGGCAAGAGTTGCAGAAGAACGAGCCGAACATCTTCTCGAACGCCCACTGTGTCCAGTGGTAGTACTTTGGGTCGCAGGTACGTATCTCGCGGTCCCAGTCGAACGAGAAGCCGATGTTATCGAGCTGCTGGCGATAGCGTGCGATGTTAGCCACGGTAGTCACCTCAGGGTGCTGACCGGTCTGTATGGCGTACTGCTCAGCCGGCAGTCCGTATGCGTCGTAGCCCATAGGGTTGAGCACGTTGAAGCCCTTCAAACGCTTGTAGCGTGCGTAGATGTCCGATGCGATATAGCCAAGCGGATGGCCTACGTGCAGACCGGCTCCCGACGGGTATGGGAACATGTTGAGTACGTAGAACTTCTCCTTTGCAGAGTCCTCGGTGGTGTGGTAGGTCTTGTCCTTCACCCACTGGCTCTGCCATCTCTTTTCTATTTCTCTGAAGTTATATTCCATTGTTTTTATACTGTTTTTATGCAAAGTTACGACTTTTACTTTATATATATGTGTGTTTGTGTCTTAAAAATTTGATATACAGTGCATATCTCAGGGGGTGCAGCAGTCTCTGCTGCACCAACAAAGCAAACGGTGCTATCTTCAGGGGGTGCAGCAGTCTCTGCTGCACCAACCAAGCAAACGGTGCTATCTTCAGGGGGTGCAGCAGTCTCTGCTGCACCAACCAAGCAAACGATGCATTTCTACTCGGTTGGTGCACTTGAGACAAGTGCACCCCCTACATTACCACTACTTTTTTGACAGTTCCGTCCGAGTAGCGCACGATGTTCACGCCCTTCTTTGGTGTCGAGATGCGTTGTCCGTCGGCGGTGTAGCGTGCCACCTCGTGGCGGTTGCCGTCTGCGGTTGTGTGGTTGATGGCAGTAGGGCGTTGTCGTGGTGTGATGACGATGGGGTTGTCGTCGTAGCCCTCGCGCAGGTGGAGGTTCTCTACCGAGCACACCTCGGTCGACTGCTCGCCAATCCATCCGCACATCTGCAGCACGCCAGTCTGCACGCGTATGAAGTCGGCATGTGTCAGCTTCACCGGATTGCCGTTGCCGTCTACCGCCCAGTCGAGGTCGAACGTGTTGTACATCTTGTCGTCCGTTGGTGCCGCATCGGCGTAGCCATACGCATCGGCAGCGTAGCGGTAGCTGATCCAGTTCTGCGGATTGTCTGCGTCCGTTCCGTCGCCGCCGCGGTTGATGGTGTTGTCAGGCAGTCGCGAGCCACGGAACGTCAGCCTGTCGGCATCTATCCACGTGGGGTAGTACGACTGTGTGTGGAACGTCAGCTTCATCATGTAGCCCACGGTGTCGCACTCAGCACCGTTGCGGTCGGTCCACTCGGCACGGAACGGTATGTAGCGGTCGTACACGGAGTAGGGCTGTGTGTGCTCGCCTTGCTCGGCATCGGGTCGCTGGTAGGTGATGGTGACGTTCGGCGTGGCGGTGGTGTAGTACTCCGACCCTGCCAGCTCGTACCACTCGGCTGTCTCGGGCGATGTGCCCACACCGGCGTACACGATGCCCGGCTCTATCGATCCGCCTATGGTGGCTGCGCCGTACACGGGGTCGGCGGCAGCGTAGTAGGCGTTGCCGAGGATGCGCAGGTCGGAGCCGCGTGTGTTGGCTATCGGCTCTGTGAAGCCGAAGGTGATGTAGCCGCCGAAGGCTCCGAGCGATACGGGCAGCTGGTCAGCGAGTTGTGCTTCGCACGCCTGCAGGCGGTCGGCTTCGCTCATCATGGCGTCGATGGCGGGCAGCTTGCCCACGAACTGACCTGGTGCAGGGCAGTATTCGAGCACCTTCACGTGTTGTGTTGTCTGTGCCGCTGCCAGCAAGGGCGCGGCGAGGAGTATCATTGTTGTTTTCATATTCTTGTTTTTTAAGGGGGTGCACTTGTCTCAAGTGCACCAACCAAGTAAACGGTGCATTTCTTGTTCTGGCAGATGTTCTCCCACAGAATTCACGGAATTCACAGAACAGACTGGCAGAGGGTGTCCTCCCACAGATTTCACGGAATTCACAGAATAGACTGGCAGAGGATGTTCTCCCACAGAATTCTCGGAATTCACAGAACAGACTGGCAGAGGGTGTCCTCCCACAGAATTCACGGAATAGACTTGCAGAGGGATGTTCTCCCACAGATTTCACAGATTTACACAGATGGTGCGTGTTTGGAATTCTGTGAATTCTGTGTGTTCTGTGGGACCTCCCACGCCCCCAGTGAATCTGTGAAAATCTGTGCAATCTGTGGGAGGATTGTTTTGGTTGCGTGGGGTCTACCCTCCTACAGAATAGACTGGCAGAGGGTGTCCTCCCACAGAATTCACAGAATTCACAGAAGTTTCGCTTGCGTGTTCTTCCCACGGAATTCACGGATTCTCACAGATGGTGTGTGTTTGGAGTTCTGTGAATTCCGTGAATTCTGTGGAACCTCCCACGCACCCAGTGAATCTGTGAAAATCTGTGCAATCTGTGGGAGAATTATTCTGCCAGTCTGTTCCGTGAATTCCGTGTGTTCTGTGGGACCTCCCACGCCCCCAGTGAATCTGTGAGAATCTGTGCCATCTGTGGGAGAATAATTCTGGCTGCGTGGGTATGGCAGGGATGCCATACCCTCCTACAGTGCTACGAAGACAGAGGGGTTCACGCCGCGCAGCAGGTAGCGGTTGAGCAGTGTGCCGGTGGGGCTGAACTCGTAGACATAGCCGTTGGTGGCGTAGGCGCGGGCATCCGACGCGTACATGTGGGCGGAGAGAGGCGAGATGTACAGAGCGTAGGGCGACTGCATGGAGGCAATCGTAGGCTCCGCGTCGGCGTAGCCGGCAAGCCCATCGGAGGCAGAGAGCGACGGCAGGGCGATGGTGTGCGTGGAGTAGGCGTACTCGCCCGTGAGGTGCGAGTAGGCAGAGCCGAGACAGTAGAACCTGCCCTGCGCAGCGCAGCAGTACGTCGACGGGAAGTCGAAGACGCGGAACTCCTCCGATGCCATGTTCAGTACCACGGTGTGCGGCGGCGTGTTGTACATGTCGCCGGCAGCATTGATGCATAGCCACTCGCGCCACTGCGCCACCTTGCCGTACAGATTCTTGCAGCCCGTGTCGATGCGTCGCAGCTCGCGCATGGTCTGCGCGTCGACCACCGATATGGTCTGCTCGTAGCCGTGGTCCTGCGTCTGTGTGGAGTAGCCGCCCGTGTTGGCTACGTAGAGTCTGCCGTCGTAGTAGGCGATGCCCTCCGGCTCGTAGCCCACGTGGCAGGTGTCTACCACGAGCTTCGTCGTGAGGTCTATCTTCGCCACATATCCGTGGTCGGCGTACGACGTTACGTAGAGGTAGCCGCGGTGGTCGGTAGCCATGCGTCGGTTGTTGGGTATGTTCTCCGTGGCAGCGATGGCGGTGCCGTCGGGTCGGATGTACTGCACTATGTTCGACCAGTTTACGGAGATGGCTATCAGCGTGTCGTTCACCTGCAGAATGTCGTTAGCCGTGTCGCCGAGTCGCTCGCCCGGGTTCTGCTGCCGGAACCAGTGGTTGGTGAGCACGCCGTGGTCGAGCAGCGAGAGCGACGCGTTGTTCATGCCCCACAGACCCTCGCAGAGTATCAGCAGGCGGTCGGCGCTGGCGGAGGGCTTGCTGTCAGTGGGCTTGTCGTCGGCAGGCTCTAACGAACAGGCGGCGAGCAGCCACACGCACAGCACGGCGCAAGCACCGAGCCGGAAGCGTTGCAACGCACTGAGCGTTATGTATTTCGGACGCAGGAGCATAAGTATGCGGTTGAGATATTTCACTTGAAAAAATGTGTGTATATAGGTGCAAAGATACTATATTTATGTCAATAAATGTGTAAAAAGTAACATTTTGATGAATAATTTGTTATTATTTCAATTTTTATGTTTAACTTTGCCGACTGTTACATAATTACATAGAGCCGTAGGACATTACGGCATACGTTGGATGACTTCTTATTTTTAAATATAAACTGCATAATAATATTACTGATTTTTTTAAAAGAGACTATGAAGAAAGGTAGCTATGAGCAGCCTCGCATCACTATCTACGAGGTAGAGACCACAGCCATACTTGCAGGCAGTGGCGGAAACAATGAACCGATCAAAAAGCAGAGCTTCAGCTTGGAGAGTGATGAGCTGACAAGCGGTGACGGCGACGACGTTTGGGAGAATTAAGACTTTTGTTTGTATCAACGCAGAAAAACAATCAATCAACATGAAGAAGATATTGTATTCAGTATTTATGCTGGCTACAATGGTGCTTGCTGCGTGCAGCAGCGACGACACCACGGAGCCGGCTGTAAAGCGTGGAATGGTGCTCAAGGCTAATGTTGAGAACACCGACACCCGTGCCACAATCACCGACAACGAGGGCAAATGGAAGTTCGCCTTTGCTACAGGCGATGAGGTTAAGGTAGGTAATGATGAGGTGGAGAGCTACTACACTTTTAAGAATAACGGTACCGTATTCGCAAGCACCGATGCACTGCAGACTACTGCTGCTGCCAACTGGTATGCTTACTTCCCCGGCGAGACAATCGACCTGAGGAATCAGTCGAGCGACTTCGCAGATGTTGCCAACAAGTACGCATTGGCTGGTGTTACTGCGACACCTACAACCGGCTCTGACGGCTTGACCGTAACGATGAAGGCGAAGGCAGCTGTGCTGCGTATCGTGGGCGTGAATAAGGACGAAAAGTTAGACATCAGCGTTAAGACTGCTGACGATGGTAAGTACGTTTCAGGTCTTAAGGCGGTTAAGAACTCGGAAGGCTTCAGCGTGGAGACAAGCGACACAAAGGTGTCGTTGCTCTCTAAGCAAGGCGCAGGAGTGTACTACGTAGTAGTGCCGGCAGGCGTGAAGCTTTCTGTGTATAACGGCAATAAAGCTTTGTATAGCGGCGATAAAACCATGAGTACAACTAAGGCCGACGGTCTTAAAGCTGGCAAGTACTATACTCTGACCACTGGTATGACAAAAGGCTCTGCTAAGAATAAATTAGGCGATGACATCGGCTGGGTGCAGCTGTGGGCAGGCGGTCCGAAGTTCGCTGTAAAGAATGTGGCAGAAGAAATGACATGGTATGATGCTACAAAGGAAGGTGATGAGTATGTGTGGGGTGTAAACTGGCGCACACCGAAAATAGATGAAGTATACGGAGAAGGAAAACTTAATTGTACATGGGATGAAAATTATTTCCCGATACCAGTTGACGGTTCTCCATCTTTTGAATTAAAAGAACAAGAAGGATATATGACCGTTGTACTTACTGGTGTGCAGCCTGGATACACTAAGAATACATTGACCTTATACGATCAGATAAAACATGAAAATCATACTTTTGATTTTTGGACAGCTTCAGACTTTAAACTTGGCAACGATTACCGCGGTGTTCTATTTAATATTGAAGCGAAGGATGACGGTGATGGTAATTTAAAAATTAATAGTTTTGGTCCAAACTATATAAATTATAAAGACAAAAAATTCTTGGTTCGCCCTGTTCTTGCAGAGAAGTAGCCCATCCTCATTACCGTTTAATCGGTATTATACATTGTTGGTCATTGTGATATGGTAAAACTAATAATGTGGTAAAAAGACGGGCTGCGCTCGGCTTTGCCGCTTGCCAGAGCAAGAAGTCCTCCCTGCATGGTTCGCATCGGTCGACGCAGCCATCCGCATCGGTCGGCGCAGCCATCCGCATCGGTCGGCGCAGACATCTGCATCGGTCGGCGCAGACATCCGCATCGGTCGGCGCAGACATCTGCATCGGTCGGCGCAGATGTAACCATAGGAGGGAGGTGTGTCAAAACTCCCTTATTCTAAAAAAATCACAAAGCCCTGA
>ERZ791760.732-NODE-732-length-10992-cov-4.880955_pt1 | contig 10992 bp, 10 predicted proteins | sample MGYA00509950_ERZ791760 | MGnify/ENA primary metagenome ERZ791760 (study PRJEB30046, sample SAMN00792002) | human gut metagenome | study: EMG produced TPA metagenomics assembly of the A metagenome-wide association study of gut microbiota in type 2... | reverse complement strand
ACCATAGAAGACCTTGCTGTTATTAGCTATTTACAGAAAAAGTTTCACACACTCACATTCTCTGGATATTACACCTATAATAACGTATCGTCTTATCCGAACAGCCTTCTAAATGTTTAGCCGTTAGAAACATATCTAGGAATTCCTCATTACGAATTTGTAAATAATCAGGCGCACGATTTTCCGACAAACAATTAACAAACACTTCCTGTAGTTTCTGCATCTGCGATGCATTCAATACCTCTGCCATATCATTGATAATGTTATAGATTTTAAATAATCCGGGGTGAAATCCATCACCTGTCCTGCAGCACGAGAATATTCAATCACACAAAAACACACAAAGCCAGATCCAACATTAATACACATTCATATAACCGTAAGTGATGTCATTTGATATACTGTATGCTATTGTTTCAGTAGCATTCCAAAGATATAAAAAATCTGTGGAAACATTACTATAATCTAATATTCCGTATTATATACAAAAAATAATTTTCAAAGAAAGAGCCGATACTCGCATTTTCAAATCTGCGTATTATCGGCTCTGCGTCTTTGAGTAAAGTTTACTTCTTCGGCATGCTCCGAAGTGTATTACTTAACGAGACTACTTCTTTAATTTTTTTAAATAAATCTTCTGGCATTTGTACAAAACTTTCCCCTATATATGATGATAATGTTTCAGTATCAACCCAAACCTCTGTATCTGTACCAATAAACTTAACACACATATCACAATCTTCCTTTGTAATATGAGTATTTGATGGCTCCCAGTTTTGACGGCACAAACGAATTATTTGTTCAATTTCATCTGGATTGGATACAATATATTCATTATCATTAAATATAATCTCTATTCTTGTTGCTTTATCAAACATACCATATCCTTCTCCACCTTTTACCTTTATTTTGCTACTATTTTCATTCATATTCACTATTAAAAAAAGTATAATTATCGTGGATATAAACACTAACATTGTAATATACGACTTGCGTTTTACAACAGATTTATTACCCAATATCAACACCCCCATCTGTATAACTCGAATTAATATTTATTCCAACATTTCCCCATCCATCATTTACTGTATAGGTTCCAGAATTATGAGATGTAAAATTATAACCCGTTACAACAACCCAATGTTCTCCATATCGTGGATGAGATGTCAATCCTAATATGCATGGATAATTTTTACCAATAATTGTTCTAATTCTATCTCCCCAACTATATGTATTTGCAGTTACTGTAGTTGGTTTATAGTATTGCTTAATATACAACGATAATCCTCTTTTTAACTCAATGTAATTAGTACTTGTTCCCATTCTTGCAACAAGTGCATTTATCAAAGCAACGCCATCTGAAGATTCTAAACTATTAGGTACATATGACGGTGACTTATATCGATCATAATAATTCAAAACAATGGCTCCTGCAACAGAACCACATCTTCCATCTGGATTATAACTGTATCGTGCAGTAGAATGAGATATACTATCGCTAGATACAGCCCTTGTTTTTATTAAAAAATTATCGATATTTAAAGTTCCTAATGAATCAGCTTCTGAGCCACGCACTAGAGGTGTAATATCTTCTATAGCTACTTCTTTTTGAGACTGCAATTCTATTATACTTCCAAATTGTCTAGTCCCGTCCGCCTTATAATACATTAGCGGACCGCCATAATAATAATTAACTCACTTTATATACACCACTTACAACTTTTTCATAAAAAAGAAATCGTACATGGCTTTCTGATGTATAATGAATTTGCACAAAAACAGTACAAAGGAAAGTGACCCTGTACGACAAAGACATTTTACAACGAAAACTCATTAATTGGTAGACTTCATAAATATTTTTTGAATATTATGCAACTTTTTCTGTTCCTACGGCAGAAACATTATTTTTACTAGTCCTTTAATGATGAGACAAATGTTCCATCTGCCATATGCCTATTATAGTAATCCTCCAAATTAGGAACCAAGTCAATTTCTTCTGTAGCACCTTCTTCATGAAGCTGATTAATTCTCATTTGGATAAATGTATCTAATTCATTTTCTGTAAGTCGCTTATATATAATATCCATGCTTTCAAAACCTCCTTAGCTCTAAAAATAGGAATCTGTCGATATCTTTATACCTAATCTGTTAGTAATCTATCTAGCAATATCTTCCTATTGTTTATAAACATCTCTGTAATTTGATAACTTTCCGTTTCCTCATACTCACATAAATGTATACTTCCATCATCAAAACAATATATATCTGCATCTGGAATACCTAATAAAATAGGAGAATGTGTAACTATAAAAAACTGTGCCCCTTTCTTTGCACATTTATATATTTCCATTAACAATGTAAGTTGTCTCTGTGGTGACAATGCTGCTTCTGGCTCATCAAAAAGATACAAACCATTAGCTTGTAAATTATTCTGTGCTAATGCTAAGAAACTCTCTCCATGTGACTTTTCATGATATTTAGCCGAAGGATGTGCTATATCTGCATATTCCTCTTCTTGTGTTGCAACATTATAAAAGCTTTCAGCTCTAAGAAAATATCCCCACTTTTCTTTTCGATATCCTTTGGAAATTCTTATCGCATTACACAATTCTGAATGTGTATCATGAGTAGAAAAAACATAGTTCCTTGTTCCCCCCTCAGGATTAAAGCCATGTGCTACCGCAAGTGCCTCCAACAAAGTTGATTTACCACTGCCATTTTCTCCAACAAAAAAAGTGATTGATTTATTGAAATCAAGTTTTTCAACACCTCTAAAAGCCTCTATTTTCTTTAAATAACTATTATTATCAATTCTATTCCAATCGAATATTACTCCTTGTATGAATTGCTCGTTCATCCAATCCCCTCGTATTATAAAGTAGTAGTTTTTATAGACCCTCTCCAAGGTCTTCATAACTATTAAGGTCATAGTCTATTCTTTACCTCTTCTGCAGGTTCGACTATGATATATAAGATGCTGTGGATTGGTTTCAATCACCTACCACTTGATGGTTTTAGGAAGGCTCCAACCACAGTCTCTTTGTTCATTTGTTAATCAGTTAGATACCGCATGACGGTTTATTTAGAACGAGGATACAATCGCAAGGAGCACCCTGTGGTTCTAAAACAGCATTAATACATTTCAAAGGAGATTATTATGATTTATGTAGGAATTGATGTCGCTAAGGATAAGCATGATTGCTTTATCACCAACTCTGATGGAGAAGTGTTGTTTAAACCATTTACCATTACTAACAACCTAGATGGTTTCAATGAACTTTATCAAAAAATTGAATCTGTTACGGAAGATGCAACAAAAGTAAAAGTAGGACTGGAAGCCACTGGACACTATAGTTACAATCTTCTCGGATATCTCATTGATAAAGGTTTGGCCGCCTATGTTATCAATCCGTTACATACCAATCTGTACAGAAAAAGTCTAAGCCTTAGACAGACGAAAACGGATAAAGTAGATGCCCGCACGATTGCTTCCATGCTCATGTCTGATGTGAACTTAAAGTCCTACTCAGACATATCTTACCATAACGAAGAGCTAAAGTCATTAACTCGTTATCGTTTTGATAAAGTAAAAGAACGTGCCAAGCTAAAGTCTTCCGTCTCAAGACTTGTCTGTATCTTATTCCCTGAATTAGAAAAGCTTGTGCCAACACTTCATATGGCATCTGTTTATTCAATGCTTTCTGAATTTCCCGGTGCTAAGCACGTAGCCAGCGCACATCTTACCAGACTTACAAATCTTCTTTCGGAAGCTTCAAAAGGTCGATATAGTAAAGATACTGCCATTACTTTCAGAGAAGCTGCAAGGGCTTCTATTGGCTCAAATATGCCAGCTAAATCACTTGAACTAAAACACACCATCAAGTTGATTCAGGAACTTGATTCCGAGATTGATGAAATCGAAAATGAAATCAAAGTCATCATGGATGAAATCAACTCACCGATTCTTAGTATTCCTGGAATTAATTATCGCATGGGTGCTATGATCATTGCCGAGATTGGTGACTTCAGTCGTTTTGATTCTCCTGATAAAATCTTAGCTTATGCTGGATTCTCACCATCAACATATCAATCCGGACAACTGGATGGTGCTTACGCACATATGGAAAAACGTGGTTCCAGATACCTGCGATACGCTTTGTACAATGCCGCCAAGTATGTCTGCCACTGGGATCCAACATTTGCAGGGTATCTTGCCAAGAAACGAGCTGAAGGCAAGCACTATAACGTTGCCATATCACATGCTGTAAAAAAGCTGGTTCGAGTGATTTATCATCTTGAAAAAACAAAGCAACAATACATCAAAGTAGCTTAATCAATTTTAATTCGATACTCCTTTTTGAGCACCTGTCACGATGCTCTTTTTGTCATGCAGTTTTCAAGGTTCATGGAACTCTAACTGAGTTCAAAATATATCTAAAATACATTTCTGTATTTTATTCAAAAAATATCATTTTAAGGCTTGACTTTTAATAGTTAGTCTTCTTAAAAAAGAGTCCCTAATCTACATCTTCTTGCCCTTCGGGCAAGAAGCATTCCTGGCCCCAAGGAGCTCGGTCAATCCCGATTTTCCAGTTTCAAAAACTTGAATTTATGTCAATGCGAACTCAATCTCATCAAGTCTATTTGTTATTGCGTTCTTTCTCCCTGTCTCCTTAAAGCCTATTCGACGATAGAGTCTCTCAGCATTTATATTATTCTCAAGAATCCACAGCGTAGGGGTATCCGTACATTGGCCTACTGCGTATAGTAACAATTTCGTTCCATAACCCATGTTTTGCATATCTGGAAGAATATAAAGATCCTCTATTAAACCCTTTGTTACAGAAACAACCCCTATTGGTTTTTCTTCTATAAGCATATAGAGCTTTGTTCCGTTGTTCATCTTGTTTCTCAAATACTCCCGTTGCCGATCTGGCGTGTGTGTTTCTATGAAATCAGGAGTACAAAATGCACGATGCGATTCCTTCCAGGATATTGAATGGATGGTTGCGGCTTGAAGAAGATTTGTTTCATCTACATGTACTATCATACTCACCTCCACAAATACCGATTGAGATTTCACCTATTCTAAGGAATTTAATAACTGTTATATTTTGTTACTAAATTTCTCACGAGCCATTGAAAACACTAAGTTTGTGGTAGGTGAACTTTCCCTTAGACTTTCCCTTGTGTTATATCTTCCCACAGGTTTTTACAAACTCTGATAAGGGAAAAAGTAAGGGAAAGAAAATCTTATAAAACAGTATAACACAAAATAAAACTGACATGGTGAACTGATTGAAATGCTTCAATATTTTTTGATTTTAAGGAGACACAACATGAATACCATTTACGCAGAATACAATATGTATCACAACAGCATTGATATCTACACATCTGCCGGATATATGTTACGCATTGACTGTAATAAGGCAGAGGATGGACTAAAAACTACTCCCTGCTCACAATGTTCGTTAAATGCTCTTGCGATTGATGAGCCACTAAAGTATGTTAAGCTATATCTTGATGGAACTATGCAGATGTGGGTAGATGCAGAAGACGCATAAGAATAACACTCTGCATATACCACCATATATACAGAGGGGATAGCCAGCATTTCTTTCGTGCTAACTATCCCCTTTACTGAATATATATGCCGTAAGTCTTAACGCTGCATATTATTCATCATCTTTTTTCATGCGTACACTTAACAATGCAAGCAGACCTGCAAGTGAAGCAGCCAATAATGTCACCCAGAGCATTAGATGGCTGTTATCGCCAGTCTGAGGTGCTGTTATCTGCTGGCTGTCGTCTGTATTATTTCCACTGTTACTGCCATTAGTTTTCTTGTCATCAGGTACAGCTGCCGGATTACTATTTGGATTATCATTGCTGTTGTCCTTATTACCGTTGTTGTCTTTACTACCTTCATTATCTGATGTATTCTTGCTTACCTTAAAGCTTGTAACTGCTGAACCATCTGCCCATACGATTTCAAATGAATGTGTTCCGACAGAAAGTGTTTTCAGGTAATCTGCCTTTAAGATAATAATCGTTGAACCTTCTTTTGCGGTGTAGTTCTTTGCATCAATTATGCTTCCATCAACTTTTACGCTTTCAAATTTAGAAAATTCTCCATTTCCTCCGATAGTGATGGTTCTGTCTGTATTCTGCTTCCACTCACTGTCTGCACCAGATATAATTTTATAAGATGCCAGAGCTGCATTTACCTTTATTGTAATATCCTTTGTCTTTGTTACGCCATTCTTAGTATATGATACTGTCAGTATCTTATCTCCATCCGCTGACATATCTATTGCGAATACATTGGTTGTATAATCCTGCACAGATTCACTGTATCCGTCTGCATAGTACACAGTGACTGCAAGGTCATCCACATTCAGGGTATCGCCTGCTGTATACGTGGTCTTTGTCTTTGATGCTTCAATCCGCTCAGGAGCAATGGCTGTATTGTGGGTAATCTTCAAATTACCATTAGCCATTGTGATATCATAGTTGGCTGTCACATCCACACCTGCAGCATTTTCAATCTTCACACCACTTACGGAGATCGTTCCATTCTCTGTACGATCTGTTGTGCTTGGTGTAAGGGTTATTTCTTTAATGCTGTCACCTGTAATGAGTCCATCCTCTGATACGGTATACAGACTTTGGTTAATATCTTTACCCCAGACAATATCCTGTTCCTGTGCTGTTATGGTAACAGGCTTTTTATTTATGGTTACTGTCTTTGAACCCTCAACGGTAGTATAGTTATCCTTCGTAATCCGATAGTATACGGTATACGTACCTTCATTGCTAAAAGAAGGATTATCACTGCCGTAGGTTATGCCATCGGTGCTGTAGGTTACGGCTGCTCCTTCAGGATTGGTCACGCTCACGCTGATGCTGTGTGGCTGTCCGTCATAGGTTGTGCTGTAATCCGTTGCCGTATACAGGATGGTTCCGTTATCTACCGTAAGAGTAACTGTTTTCTGTCCTGCCGCAAAGATTCCGTTTGCTACAGTACTTACCTTAATCTTAAAGGTTCCTGTCTGGGTTACGGTAAGTGTTGTACCCGAAAGCGTGCCTTTTCCGGTTCCGCCATTCGTTCCAGTAACAAGTGTATACGTTGCAGCTCCTGCATTATTGTCGATGCTAAAATACTGTGATACATCAACGGTTTCACCTGTATATGTTATACTGCTGTCTGTTCCGGTGATGGCGACAGGGGTTGCGGCTTTATTCTTAACCGTAATCGTGCCTGTGATATTGCCTGTACTTGTATCATAGCCCTGACAGTTAGCAGCGTTATAATTCGTCAATGCAGATTCAGGGATTGTCCACCTAAAGATGTTCTCTGCTTCCAGCGTTTTGTCATAAACTCCTCCGTCACTCTCAATGGTCCATGTCACAGCCATATCTTCTGTAGTTGGTGACGTTGTTCCTTCAAATGTTACTGTTGCCGTCTTTCCAAGCTCCGTGTTCGTTCCGCTTATAGGCGTTGTATCATATCCATCATAGCCATAGTAAGCTGTAAATGTATTATTTTCCGGTACTGTCGGCGCAGCTACACTTTCTATCTTTCTCTTGTCTGTTGTAAATTCTTTGGTTACTGTCAATGTATCATCTGCAGCATTCTTTGTAACACTCGTTGCGGTATTGCCTGATACGGTAGCTGTCACATTATCTGCAAATTCGTAGCCTGTAGCTGCTGTAAGTGTAATGCTTGCCGTGTATCTCGTATTATATCCCGCTGTGGTATCACTTGGTGTCCATGTAATCTGTGGTGTGGTGCTTTTTACACCTTCTGTTGTACATGATGCTTCGGTATCCAAAGCAGTATTAGACACCGGAATATCAATATCTGTAATTGCTACTGATGTGATACTTATTATGTCAGTTGCATTTACCGCATAAGTCAGATTACTGGTACTGTCTGTAGTTTCCAGCCAGATTTTGCAGGCTGATAAATCTATATCTGATGTCCAACTGAGTGCTGACTTAATATCTGAAGCATTTATCGTCTCTGTTCCTGTAATCTGTTTACTGTAATACCAGTCATTTGTTCCGTCATTGCCCTGTACGACAAGTGCCACGGTTTGTGATGTGGTACCCTTCACCACCTTAATATCACCTGTTGTGGTGTTATATGTTACTGTACCAATATCCTTACCTGTTCCGTCCAGTCTTAAAGTCATCGCCGCACTGTCTGTTATCTTTTCCGATTTTGTATCAGATGATGCTGCTATCGCAGCAGATGCGAAGAGAACAGATGACAGATCCAGATTGGAAGCGGGCTGAACAGGGCTCCCGGAGTCGATGTCGACACGGCCGAGGATGACATAATAGCCCCGATCCGCGCACAACGCAAAGTCACCACTACCACCGTAAGGCGAGCGCAGCCAGAACCACTCTCCGTTCCTCAAGTAACTTCTCATGGCAAGTACTGTACTGTCATCGGTTCCTGCCCACAAGTATTGGCCATTATCATGATCTCCCTGTAACGCATACAGTTTGTCTGTGGTGGTATAGGTTACACTACTATTCTTCGTATCCTTCGTTGTCACTGTGGTGGCATTCATCAAGCCCTGCTCGGCTGAGGTGAAGTAGGATGTATTCGTAGCCATACCCTGCAGTGTATCACGAAGTTCACTTGCTCCGTAGTGATTTGCGTATACTTCTGTTATAGTCGCTTCACTATAAACACAATCTGACCATAGATTTTCATCATTCTTATTGCTTATGTCTGAATTAAACTTCTGCCCTCTTGCAATCGGGCTTGCGGCAACGATGATGGTATTATCCCCTGATACACCCTCATCCTTTCCTAAGATGTACCATTCCTGTGCTGTTGTTCCATCTGATTTCTTACCAAATACCAGCTTGCCGTAATTTACTGCAGTTCCATTACTGTATGGTTTAAATGAATTCATCAACTGTTCTTTGGTTACATAGGTGGTATTGATTTTTTCAATCTCTTTTTCTGCGTTTACTGCATATGAAACATTATCCTCGGTTATTTCCAGCCAGATCTTGCAGGCTGATAAATTGATTGATGCCGGTGTATTTGATTCTGCCTCAATAGCAGATACATTTATCGTCTCTGTTCCTGTAATCTGTTTACTGTAATACCAGTCATTTGTTCCGTCATTGCCCTGTACGACAAGTGCCACGGTTTGTGATGTGGTACCCTTCACCACCTTAATATCACCTGTTGTGGTGTTATATGTTACTGTACCAATATCCTTACCTGTTCCGTCCAGTCTTAAAGTCATCGCCGCACTGTCTGTTATCTTTTCCGATTTTGTATCAGATGATGCTGCTATCGCAGCAGATGCGAAGAGAACAGATGACAGATCCAGATTGGAAGCGGGCTGAACAGGGCTCCCGGAGTCGATGTCGACACGGCCGAGGATGACATAATAGCCCCGATCCGCGCACAACGCAAAGTCACCACTACCACCGTAAGGCGAGCGCAGCCAGAACCACTCTCCGTTCCTCAAGTAACTTCTCATGGCAAGTACTGTACTGTCATCGGTTCCTGCCCACAAGTATTGGCCATTATCATGATCTCCCTGTAACGCATACAGTTTGTCTGTGGTGGTATAGGTTACACTACTATTCTTCGTATCCTTCGTTGTCACTGTGGTGGCATTCATCAAGCCCTGCTCGGCTGAGGTGAAGTAGGATGTATTCGTAGCCATACCCTGCAGTGTATCACGAAGTTCACTTGCTCCGTAGTGATTTGCGTATACTTCTGTTATAGTCGCTTCACTATAAACACAATCTGACCATAGATTTTCATCATTCTTATTGCTTATGTCTGAATTAAACTTCTGCCCTCTTGCAATCGGGCTTGCGGCAACGATGATGGTATTATCCCCTGATACACCCTCATCCTTTCCTAAGATGTACCATTCCTGTGCTGTTGTTCCATCTGATTTCTTACCAAATACCAGCTTTCCTTTGGTCGTAGCAGTACCATTAGCATCCGGGGTAAATGCGGTCATTAACTGGTCCTTCGTAGCATATGCGGTAACGCTTGGTTCTGTTCCGGAACCGGTTGCAGCCTGCACCGTATTTGCTCCGCCTGACATAGCAGGAACCAGTCCTGCTATCATGGCAAAGGTAAGAACAAACGCCATTCCTTTCTTAAAATTATGCTTTAATCTTCTCATCTGAATCCTCCTTTGTTTTTGTAAATATAGTATTAAAATAGATACGTTTTCTTAATTTCCATGTATGACCATGCTTTAAATTCAAATCAAATGATCCCCCCTTATCAGACAGAAAAAGCACCACTAAATACATACATCTTATCCATGTACATATTTATTGATGCTTTTATCCGTTTCCTTTTATGAATATGAACAGTCGAAAAAAAGGCGCAGTCAGAGTGCTGTGCTGTGCTGTGCTGTGCTGTGCTGTGCTGTGCTGTGCTGTGCTGTGCTGTTAAGATTATCTCTCTGACCGCCATGCCTGTCTACCTCCGTTGCAATATTTCTATAATAATTAGAATAGCAAAAATGTCAGGATTTATCAATCATTTAAATCTGATATTATAGTAATATTGGCTGGACATCATTTCTAAAGAAGCGGAGTATTACCTCATCTCTTTGTCAAATGTTCTTCTATTGTTTTGTCTAAACTTTCCAACATCTTTCTGCAATCGGGCAAGTTTCTCTGACATCATTTCTGTCTTATTCATTGGTGTTTCTGCATTGTCATTGGATTTCTTCCAGTCATCAACTTCCTGCTGATACTCTGCATATGCATTTTGAGATTCCTTGTAGCTTAGATAAAATTCATTCATGTTCTCAAATCCGTAGTTACGAACCATATTTGAAAGTCCTATCTTCAATCGATTGATATAATCAGTCTTTTCATCAATCTTTCTCTGTAATTCAGCTTTTCTTGTAAGCTTTGCCAATCCCTTCAAATCAGATAATTCAATCTCAAGATTACCCCGTTGCTGTTCAGCCTGAAAGA
>ERZ791760.724-NODE-724-length-11107-cov-2.629569_pt1 | contig 11107 bp, 7 predicted proteins | sample MGYA00509950_ERZ791760 | MGnify/ENA primary metagenome ERZ791760 (study PRJEB30046, sample SAMN00792002) | human gut metagenome | study: EMG produced TPA metagenomics assembly of the A metagenome-wide association study of gut microbiota in type 2... | reverse complement strand
CTCTGTACGACACTGGAAATCTGCTCGATTCCCTGCTCGATCTGCTTTAACATATCTGCCTGCTCGGTAGAACTCTCGCTGGCGCCCTTTGCCGCATTCGCAAAATCATTCATGGATTCAAGAATCTTATTTAATGCAGCAACCGTCTTTTCTGTAATCTGGTTTCCGTTTTCAATTTCCTGCAGAGATTTTTCAATCAGATCGCGAGTATTGACTGCCGCCTGTGCACTGTCACCCGCCAGTTTTCCGATCTGATCTGCCACAACCGCAAAACCTTTTCCGGCTTCCCCGGCACGTGCTGCCTCAATGGAAGCATTCAGGGACAACAGGTTGGTCTGACTTGCAATCTCCTCGATGGAACCGATGATGTTTTGGATTTCCTGTGAGGTACTGCTGATCCGCTCCATGGCATTGGTCAATGCCTGTAATTCTTCTCTGCTTTGATCTGCCTGTTCTACGGCAGTGCGTACCATCTGGTAAGCCCCGGAAGCGCTCTCTGCGCTGGATTCTGCAATTCCGCTGACACTCTCTACCGTTGCTGTCAGTTCTTCTACTGCACCTGCCTGATCGGTGGCACCTTCTGCCAAAGCCTGTGCCCCGCCTGCCAGCTGCCCGGAACCGGATGCAACCTGCTCGGATGCCTCATTAATCTGTGTCAGGGTATCACTCAGTTCATGTTTTAATTTGCTTATGGACTCATACTGCTGTCTGAAATTTCCAATATAAATCTGTGCATTATTACTGGATACATTGAAATTTCCTTCTGCCATTTTTCCCAGAAGATAACTGGTATCCTGCACAATCACCTCCAGAGTTTTGCATGCCTGCCGGAAATTACCGGCAAGTTTTCCGAGTTCGTCTGGAGATTCATAATTTATTTCCACATCAAGCTGTCCTGCTTTCAGTTTCTCAGCTGCACCTTCCAGTTCCTGAATCGGCTTTAGCATAATTCCGGTAATGGTGGTCCGGATGACAGTAGAGAAAGCCACTGCTCCTGTTCCTATGAGAATCATCAGAATAATGCTCACAATTCCCGTTACCCTGGCAGATGTATACTGACTCTTTGCCTCTGCGGATGCCACTTTTCCGATATCAACCAATATATCCTGAAGTTTCTCTGTTGCATCATTATAATCGGAATTAAACAGTACCAGAGCTTCGTCATTTTTATTCTGCTGCGCCAGTTCCATGAGCGCTACCCGCTGTTTTTTCAGTTCTTCTATCGCATCTTTTAATTCCGCAACTTCCTTTTTATCATGAAAAGACTTCTCCAGTGTGGTAACATTTTTTCCAACCTGATCTGCATACTGCTGTGCCGAATTAAGATAACTCTGTGTGGAAGCTGTATCATCGGTTGTCATCGACCACAAAATATATTTTCCCACAAGCTGTATATCTTTACGGATTTCCATCTGCAATGTGCTGTTTGCATATGCTTCCTTGTAAAACTTATAAGTATCCACATTCATCATTACAATGGAAACAAGCGAAACAACCATAGCAACAGCAAACGTTACAATGACTGTAGTAAATGCATACTTCAACTTCATTCCTACCTTCAGTTTTCGGTAAAACTCTTCCATTTTTTTTCGTCCTTCCATTTTCTCTGTTCCTTTCTTTATTCCGCTTTAAAATACTATTTTTATCATACGCCTTTTTTCCTCCCACTGCAATGTTTCTGTCGAAAATATGCGAATTTTATCTTTTTCCACACTCAGAACTCCCCCCCTGGTTTGTCCCCTTTGCATTCCAATAAAATGATGGTACAATGATGACATAGCACAAAACATCTGTTTTACATATATTGTTGGAAATGGAAATGAAATGGAAAAAGCACAGATTCGAATAATCCGAAGCAAAAGAAAAACCGTTGCACTGGAAATCCGTCCGGATTTATCGGTTCTGGTAAGGGCACCTTACTGGATGGCAGACTGGCAGATCCGTAAATTTGTCGATGAAAAATCAAACTGGCTGTATGCCCATCTCCGGGAAATGGAACAAAAACAAAAATTGGAAGCTGCACGCCCGAAAGCCGCACCTTTAAATCCCGGGGAATTGCAGGTGCTTGCAGATGAAGCACTGCGCGTAATTCCGGAACGGGTACAGTTTTATGCCCCGGTTGTCGGCGTGACCTATGGCAGGATCACCATACGAAACCAGCGTACACGCTGGGGAAGTTGCAGTGCAAAGGGCAATCTTAACTTTAACTGCCTGCTGATGAAAGCACCGCCGGAAGTGCTGGATTACGTGGTTGTCCATGAGCTGTGCCACCGGCTGGAGATGAACCATTCACCACGCTTCTGGGCACAGGTGGAGCGTGTGCTTCCAGACTATAAAATTTCCCGCAAATGGTTACGGGAACATGGCAATGAGCTTATGGATTTAAACCCATAAGAAGGAGATACCGGTATTCCTGCATCTCCTTCTTGCTTTCATGTTATTTTTTACATGTAATATCGTTCTGTTCTCAATTACTTTCTATTGTATAAGTCCCCTCTTCAAAATTTACATGCAATTCGGCATATGCCCCGTCATATTCCCAGCGGATTTCCAAAGAACTCTCCTCTCCGGAGATTGTCACCTCTGCACCTTCCGAAAATGCCTTATGGGTATTCCTCATACGGATTAGCGCAAGCTGTTTTTGAACCACATCTTTTTTCAGTCCTTCCGCGATCTGATCAACGGAAAGATTTGTCCGATTGATTTCCTTATGTCCGGATTCCCCCGCACGCTGCACCGCTTCATGGTCATTTTTTCCGGCAAACAGATCCAGATACCAGATCTGCGGTTTGCCCGGCATAAACATCTGGATGGCCCGCGCCAGAAGCATTTTTTCATCCGACTCTCCCAATGCACTGTAGTACGTGGCATTTACCTGATAATACAGATTCTTTTGTCCATGTAAATTTTTGACCATGCCCCCACGGGATACAATCCGGTCAATTAACGACTGGATCTCCTCTTTTGGAAGCAGTCCCTTTAAATCCAGAAGCGGGATGCCGTCGTGACAGCCAAGCATGTTGACCGTGGAGATCTTCTTTTCCACAATTTCCTTCGCCCATGCCACAAGGTATGTTCCGCGCCTGTTCTCAATCGCATCAATGACCAGTCCCGGCAGGAAAAAGTCGTAGGTCGCATAGCCTTTTTCTGCAAGCGTCTGGTATATTTTTTCGTCATACGCTGCGTGGATCTCCGGCAAAAGCGTAAGTCCCAAAGGTTCTGCCAGCGCATGAATCTTCTGTAAAAGTTCCCATGTCTCCGGATCATTGAGGAAGTTTTTCTTTCCCGGTGTCTTCGGCGCATAGGCAAAGGCATCCAGCCGCACGATCGCCGCTCCGTAAGAAGCTATTTTCTCCAGTGTTTCACGATAAAACTCCCACACCTTTGGCGACTGGATGTTTACATCCATCTGTCCGAGATAGTGTCTGCCATGCACTTCCTGATAAAAGGTATTCCAGTACGGCACCTTTTTTCCATCCGGAAATTCCACCATCAGGATCGGCAGCCCGGGTTTGCGGAAAAACATCTGCTTCAGGCAGCTTTCCTCCGGCTGGATATAGCCTTCCTCTGTCATGGTTCCATGCCCTTCCCAGAAGCGGTTCCAGTCGATGAAAAAATCGCGGTACGCAGAAGCCTCCCCTTTTTCCACAAGATCCTGAAACTGTGGGGACTGTGCGGAAGCATGGTTTAAAATAAAATCCAGTTTCAGGTCAATCCCCATATTCTTTAACTGGTCAAGGTCTTCCCGGTTGGCAAGCTGCTCATTCAGGTCATAATCGATCACGGAAAATCCCCGGTCGAGATCGGAATGATACAGGCTCGGCAGAATGTAAAAGGAAGAAAATACATCCTGCATTGCCTCAGTTTTTAGCAATGTTACAATATCTCCCAGATTTCCTCCAAGACTGTCGGGATATGCATTGAGCATCGGTTTATGGTTCATAAACTCTTCCGTCCTTTCCCACGATTAATCCTGCATTTTTGCGCTGCACTTCAAGTTTTTCCTGTTCCAGTTCTACCACGCGGCAGATAAACGGGCTTGCGGCATTCTCATCGCGGTTTCTGCGGATGCGCCGCTCCCTGGTCTCCTCTGGGGAACTTTCCAGAAAGACGGGCAGATCCACACCATGTAAATCGTCACTGCCTCCGTGTGTCCACTCCAGAAGTAATACGGATATTCCGGAAAAATCGGTTTCTTCCGATGAAATCTCGCCATCTTCCCGTCCCATATGCCGCAATGTGATCGTATCTTTTCCCTCATGAAATGCCGCAAGCACTTCATTGATCCGGTCGAAGTCAATCTCTTTCTTTGTTCCGAGATATCCACGCAGTCCATCTTCCCCCGTTTCTTTATACACACGCATCCGTTCTTCATCATTGCGTTTTGGAATCCGGTGTGGATAATCATCGCCCGAGAGCAGATAACAACCAGTTCCGTCATTTAAAAAGTACTGCTGCAATGCCGTTGCGAGTGTTGTTTTTCCGGAACCGGAACCACCGTAAAGGCTGATGACCACTCGATTTTTGGCATTCCTGTCACACCATTTCTGCACTTTTTCATATAATGTTCCAGCCTCTTTCAGCTCTGTAAGAGAAAACTGATATGCCTCATATTCTCCGGTAAACGGCGGAAGCGGAATTCCCGCATGCATCAGTGCTGCACCGGAATACTGCCTGCCGCTCTGTTCTTCCAGATACACGGCATCCGGCTTTAACCCACGCAGGCGGACATAAACGGTCGCCTGATTTGCCTCTGCCATAAGACGCACTACGCTTACCAGTGCATGATCCTGTTGCTCTGAGACGGACATCCATGCCGCAATTTCATCCGTAAACGGATCCGACAGCCGCCAGTACGTTCCCTCGTTAATGAGCGTTTCATACTTCTTGTACGTTTTGATCTGCTCCCGGATCTGCTGTTTTTCCTCATCCGATAAAAGTGCCGGGTTTAATTCGTAACCGAAAGTTCCCGCCATCGCCGTCACCCCACGGGTATGGAAACTTGTCACCCGTCCGGTCTGGTGATTTGGCACCGCCGAAACATGCGCCCCCATCGCGGAAACCGGATAGAAAAACGAAGTTCCGTACTGGATTCTTGTGCGGTTGATCGCATCGGTATTGTCGCTGCACCAGATCTGTGGGGAATAATAAAGCATTCCTGCGTCAAACCTGCCGCCGCCACCGCTGCATCCCTCCAGCAGAAGATCCGGATAGCGGCTGCACAAACGCTCCATGAAATCATAGACACCAAGCACATAATCATAGGAAAGATTTCCGGCATAAACATCTGCCATGCTGCGGTTCATATCCCACTTGACATAATCAATTTTTCCCTGATCGAGCACGGCACAGATCTGGTCAAATACACAGTCGCGCACTTCTTTTCTGGAAAAATCAAGCAGTAGCTGGTTTCTCGAGCGCACCGGCTTTTTCCCGGGAATCCGGATCGCCCAGTCCGGATGCGCCCGGTACAGATCACTGTCTTCATTGACCATCTCCGGCTCAATCCAGATGCCAAATTTCACGCCCTGCTCATGCACACGGGTAATAAGATCTGCCAGACTGCCCCCCAGTTTCTTTTCGTTGACCTGCCAGTCCCCAAGGGAAGAATTGTCATCATTTCTTTTCCCGAACCAGCCGTCATCCATCACTACCATATCAATTCCAAGGGAAGCGGCTTCTTTTGCCAGATCCACAATCGTATCTCCCGTAAAATCGAAATAGGCTGCCTCCCAGCTGTTGATCAGCACCGGACGCTGCATATGGACATATTTGCTGCGGCACACATGGTTGCGGATGCAGTTATGATACTGCTGCGACAATGCAGACAATCCATCTGCCGAATAGGATAAAATGACTTCCGGCACCGTAAAGGTTTCTCCAGCCGCGAGCGGGTAGGAAAACAGTTCTTCATTTAATCCAAGAAGCAGGCGCGTCTGGTTGAACTGGTCTTTTTCCGCCTCACAGGAGAAATTGCCGCTGTATACAAACAGCATGCCATAGCAGCTGCCTGCCGTCTCTGTTGTCCCTTTTTCTGCCAGAATCACTGCCGGATTATACTGATGGCTGGATGTTCCCCTGCGGCTGCCAAACGCAATCGTTCCATGTCCCAGCGGGGTGCGCTCCAGATTGCGCTCCATGGCATGCTTTCCATAAAACCGCAGGACATCAAACTCTCCCTGTACAAAATCCAGACAGGCTGCCGCTGCCTTTTCAATCGTAATCTGCCCGGTTCCCGTATTTTTAATCCGGACACTCCTTGTAATGACATCATTTTCTTCCAGAACACCATACAGCAGATGCACTTCAACCAGTGCGTTTTCATCTGCAAGGACTATTTCCAGTGTCTGTGCTTCGTTTTCATCTGCCCAGACAGCCGGAAGTCCCTGTAACTGATACTTGCCGCTTCGGATCTCATAGCTCTTAAAAAGCAGATCTGCACTTTCCACCCCTTTTTCATTTTTGATATTCAGCGCAATATTGCGATAATCCCCGGTTCCAAGAGAAGGATACTCCTGTGGCAGCGCATCCAGCGAATAGGTGCGGTCCATGCCCGCTGCATAAGGATTTCCGGAAAATCCGCGGTCTGCATAGGTTAAGACATAATCCATGGAACTGTTTGTTTTTTCCCCATAGTACAGATGCAGCAGATATCCCAGTGGGTCGACCTGCATCTGATAAGTTGTATGCGCTGTATGCAGGGTAAAGATTTTTTTATTTGGATTGTATATAATTGCCATAGAAGCCACCTCGTTTTATTTTTTATCCTTTGACTGCACCGTTTGCCACACCATTCAAAATCTGTTTCTGACAGATCATATAAAAGATCAGGATCGGGATCAGTGCCAGAATATAGGAGGCAAACGCCAGATTGTAATTGGTTCCAAACTGTGTCTGGAAGTTAAGCTGTGCAAGCGGCAGCGTATTCTGTCCGGTTCCGGACATGATCACAAGCGGTGTCATAACATCGTTCCATGTTCCAAGGGCTGTCAGAATCGCAACCGTCGCATGCATCGGTTTCATCATCGGGAATACCACTCTCCAGTAAGTCGTCCAGGTACTTGCCCCATCAATATCTGCTGCTTCTTCGAGTGCTTCCGGAATATTTTTTAAATATCCACTGTAAAGCAGGACATTCATTGGCATGTAAAATACCAGATACAACACGATGACACCGGCACGGTTTCCAAGTCCCATGTGTGCCGTCTGTTTTACCAGAGGCATCATTAAGATGGAAAATGGAACAAACATACCACTGACAATATACAGATAGATAAAACGGAAACTTTTTCTTCTTGCCATGCCCCGCCCGATCACATAGCCTGCAATCGAGTGGATCAGAATTGCCAGTACGATCGTTACCAGAGTGATCAGTAAACTGTTTCCAAGAGAACGCCAGAAATCGGTCACTTCCATTGCCTGACGGAAGTTTTCAAAACTCCATTGTTTCGGGAAAGAAAGTGCACCCGCCACATCGTTTGTCATCTCACTTGGTTTCTTAAATGCAATGATCGCTGCCATATACAGTGGAAAAAATACGGTAACCGTCCCCAAAATCAGAACAATCGTAAGTACCCGGTTTGTTTTCTGTTTTTCTTTCATCATAACTGCTCCTCCTTCTTATTCATGACTGTCATCTGGAAAAGTGAAATTGCCACAATCACAATAAAGAAAATAACTGCATTTGCACTCTGGAATCCAAACTGTCCGCCATCCATACCATTTTTATAAATCAGGTAAGAGATCGATTCGGTGCTCTGTGCCGGACCTCCCTTGGTCAAAGACATGATCTGGTCGAATACCATGAGAAAATTCTTTGTGCTCAATACCAGATTGATTGTTACAAACGGCATAACCAGTGGAAATGTTACTTTCCAGAACTGTTTCCATTTACTTGCTCCATCAAGCATACTCGCCTCGTAAACTTCCTCCGGGACGGTCTGCAGACCGGAAATATAAATAATGGTATTCATGGCAACTGCCTGCCATACACCAACAATCAGCACACCAATCCACGCGTATTTTTCACTTGCAAGAATACTGTTCTGTAAAAATCCAATATGGAACACATTTCCCACAGTTGGAAGAATGTAAGTAAAAATAAAACTAAAAATATAGCCGATGACAAGTCCTCCTAAAATATTCGGTACAAAGTAAATACCGCGCAGTGCACTTTTAAAACGGATTGCACTGTTTAATCCAACTGCCATGATCAGACTCAGCACATTTACCAGTATCGTTCCTGCCAGTGCATATTTAAACGTAAACAAATAGCTTTTTCCCACGCGGGAATCCGTAAACAGATCTGCATAGTTCCGGAACCCGACATAATCGTACGTTCCGTATCCTTTATAATTGGTAAAGCTGTAAATCACACCTTTGATCATTGGAAGTGTATTGAATGCAAAAAATAAGATTACAACCGGTATGACAACCGCCCAGAATGTTTTGTCCCTGTTTGACATTTTCTTTTTCATTGTGCATCCTCCTGTTCTTTCTGATAATCCTGTACTTTCCGAATCAGATCCCGGTTGTAGCGTTTCCAGCCGGAATCAAATTTTTTCAAAAATTTTTCCTGTGCATTATCGCTTGTATCCAGCAGGAACGTCTGGATCATGGCATCCACACTCATCTCACTCGGATAATGGTGATCCTGATAATCTGCCATGCGGTTGTTTTCAATGTAAGGACGCATATCCTTAAGTGTTTCCGGAATTGCAAAATCCCCATCCTTGCAGGCAATTCCGCCCTGATCATCCAGATAAATCTGAATGGTTTCATCGTCATACAGATATTTTAAAACTTCATATGCAGCCTCTTTATTTTTGCATGCTTTCATTACGGAAAACTGCAGATCAATTCCTGAATTTAATACATTGTCTGATTCGTTATCATTTGCAGGAAATGTAAAAGAGCCGATATTCATGTCCGGGTTGACCGATTTAATCTGTGGAATCGCATAGCTTCCAATCGGATACATGGCAGCTTCCCCACGGGCAAATGCTGTACATGCATCGTTATAACCATATGCATACGGATTTTTTTCTGCGTAATCCAAAAGCGCACGCATCTTTTCTGCTACCGGTTCATAAGTCCTGGCAAATGTGGTATTTCCCATATTTACCTGATTGCAGGTGTCCGAATCGGTAAGTCCGACTGCCAGCGCATTCCACGGAGCCAGACAGGTCCAGGTATCTTTAAATCCCAGATACAGCGGAAGTGTTCCGCTCTGTTTTATTTCATCACACAGTGTGGTAAATTCCTGCCAGGTGGTCGGAACTTTCCAGCCATTTTCCTTAAACAGATCTTTGTTATATAAAATTCCTGCCGCGTTTGCCACATATGGAAGTGCATACGTGCCATCCTTTGGAATAAACTCCAGTTCCTTATCCATATCCAGATATGCCTGTTTTACGGTCTGGACTTCATTCAGATCGGAAATATCATCAAACAGATCTGCATCTAAAAAGTTGGAATAGTTGATGTCTCCTCCGATTGCGATGATATCCGGATAATCCTCCCGGATAAAACGTGTCTTTAAAATGGTCATTGCTTCATTTGGAGATGAAATCGTCAAATGAATGTTATCATGTGTTTCATTGAACCGCTTTTCAATTTTTTCAAATGCCTTAACTGCTTCTGGTTTGTAGGAAACCACTTCAATCTCCGTTTTTCCATCCGCCCTTTTTTCGCTTCCGCATCCAGCAAGTCCTGTCATACACATACCAAGTGCAAGCACAGCCGCAAGACCACGGAAAATATTCCTTTTTGCCATATTCCTCTCTCCTTTTCTTAAATATATCCGCTTGCCTTTTTGATAATCTGATTATAACATACCTTTATGCGTCCTTAAATATCCGTATTTTTTCAAATTTATACCAAAATGCAATATTTTGTGCTATAATAGATACTAATATCGCATTTTGGTATATACGGAGTGTTTTATGAGTAATACATTTTTTAATATTTTTCCAAATGAAAATTTTATTGATCTGTGCATGTATCAGTTTGGATACGAACAGTGTGATCCCGGTCATTCTTTCGGACCTGCAACACGCAACCACTATCTGTTTCACTACGTTCTTTCCGGAACCGGAACGCTTATGGCAGACAATGCAAAAGGGGATACACAGACCTATTCCGTAAAAAGCGGACAGGGATTTATGATTTTCCCGGGGCAGATCAATACTTACATTGCCGATGAACAGCTTCCATGGGAATATATGTGGATCGAATTTGACGGCTTACGTGTAAAAGAGGCTTTAAGTGTCACAGATTTGTGCAAAGACGCGCCCGTTTATCATTCCCATTCCAAAGAATTACGGGAAAACCTTGCCGATGAAATGCTTTATATCGTCAATCATCCGCAGGAATCCTCCTTCCATCTGATCGGGCATCTGTATCTGTTTTTGGATTATCTGCTGCAGTCGGCAAAGTCAGCAACGCTGATCTCCAGTGGGCGCATGAGTGATTATTATATAAAAGAAGCGATCAATTATATGGAACAGAATTTTCAGAATACTATTTCGATTGAAGATATCGCTGCGGTATGTGGCATCAACCGGAGTTATTTCGGAAAAATCTTCCGCAACTCGACCGGTCGCTCCCCACAGGAATTTCTTATGAACTACCGAATGGTAAAGGCTACGGAATTATTAAAGCTGACTTCCTTATCCATTGCAGATGTCGGCTCTGCTGTCGGATACGAAAATCAGCTTCATTTTTCCCGTGCATTTAAAAACATTTATGGTATTTCCCCTCGGGAATGGAGAAAACAGAACAAATAGCTTATGCTTCCTGCTTCTTTGCAGTAAACAGTTTCTTCAGACAGCTGAATGCAACCAGCACACCAAGAACCATCAGAAGAATAGCCACGATAAACTGCAGACCGTCTACCAGGAAAGTTGCCTGACCACCGGCAATATTGGAAACCAGTGCAATGGTCTTCTGGATCAGTGCGGTAAACGTAACTGCCAGCATAACAAACATCGGTATGTAAAGTGTCCAGCCGGTTCTTCCGGTTGTCTTTAAGAATACCGCAAGTGCAATCAGTACAAGTGCTGCAAGCAGCTGGTTCGCAGAACCAAACAGTGGCCAGATATTATTG
>ERZ791760.719-NODE-719-length-11156-cov-3.692640_pt1 | contig 11156 bp, 10 predicted proteins | sample MGYA00509950_ERZ791760 | MGnify/ENA primary metagenome ERZ791760 (study PRJEB30046, sample SAMN00792002) | human gut metagenome | study: EMG produced TPA metagenomics assembly of the A metagenome-wide association study of gut microbiota in type 2... | reverse complement strand
AGGCCCGGCAAGCAACTGCGCCGCCGGGCGATGGCATCAGGCACGGAGCTGCGTTTATGCCGGGTGGCGGCTGGCGCCTTACCCGGCCTACTCGTCCGGCTCCGACTGTCTGTAGGCCCGGCAAGCATTTATCCGCTCCGCTATTCCAGCCGCCAGCTCAGCACCGGCCAGCCGTATCCGGCACCGGCCGCCTGCAGCTGCGGACAGGGATTGACCAGCCGCACGCGATCCGCATGCAGGCACAGCGGCAGATCGTTAATGGAATCGGTATAGAACGTCACCTCGCCGTCATACTGCGGATGCGCCTCGCGCCACTGCGCCAGACGCGCCACCTTCCCCTGCTGAAAGCTGGGGATCCCAGTGATTTCACCGCTGTAGCCGCCGTCGACCATCGCCACGTCAATACCCAGCGCCTGATCGATCTCCAGCGCGGCGGCCACCGCCTGCACCAGCAGGCTAACCGAGGCGGAGATAATCAGCATCTGCTCTCCCTCGGCCCGCAGACGACGAATGAGCTCCCACGCCTGCGGATAGACCCGGGGCAGGATCGCCTCGCGCACGCAGCGGGCCACCAGCGCGTCAACGTCCGACTTCGGTATTCCGGCCAGCGGCGCCTGGATCAGGGCCACATAATCGGCGATATTCATCTCTCCCCGGTCATAATCCGCCATTAGCCGCGCCTCGCGGGCAAGATACCCCTTCTGCGTCGCCAGCCCTTCGCGAACCATAAACTGGCTCCAGACCGTACTGCTATCGCCCTGTATCAGGGTGTTATCGAGATCAAAAATCGTCAGCGTGTTGCCCATGGTACTTTCCCTTACTGGTCAAAATAAGCTGCCGGGAGCATGCGTAAAAAAGATGACAGGAAAATGAACCGGACGCCGCAGCGCCCGGCTCGCCATCAGCCGGCGCGGACCTTCGCTGTGCGGAACACCAGCACGATCCCGCCGACGATCGCCATCATACCGATCATCGCCGCCGCCGGCAGCCGGTTGCCCAGCAGCAGATAATCCAGCAGCGCCGTGATCGCTGGCACCAGATAAAAGAGGCTGGTGACATTGACGATATTTCCCACGCTCAGCAGACGGTACAGCAGTAGCTGGGCGACCACCGAAATCAGCAGTCCGAGAAACAGCACCGGAATAATCAACCCGGCGTTAACGGTAAACTGGAAGCCGCTGACCGGGGCAATCAGCAGGCGCAGCCCCAGACTAACGGCATACTGCAGCGGCAGGACATCCGCCGGCGCCTGACGGCTGCGCTTTTGCCACAGCGCGCCAAAGGTCATCAGCAGCAGCGCCGCCAGCGCAAACAGGATCCCCGCCGTCGCCATCGGTGAGGCCGCCAGGCTGCGCCACACCAGCAGCACCAGCCCCGCCAGGGCAAGCAGCAGCCCTGACAGCCGCCGCCCATGCAGGCGGCGCTCCACCACGCAAAGCGTAAGGATGGGCTGGATCCCCATGATGGTGGCGATAAGTCCCGGCGTCACGCCGTTGGCCATCGCCTCGAAGTAACAGACCGAATAGCCGCCAATCAGCATCAGACCGGTGGCCGCTGTTTGCAGGCGGGTGCCCGGCGCGGGCAGCCAGCGCCGACGGACGATAGCCAGCGGCGCCAGCGCGACCAGGGCAACCAGAAAACGAAAGACCAGCAGCGCCATCGGCGAGGCGTTATCCAGTCCCCAGCGGGTGAAGATGGCCGCGCTGCCCCACAGCAGCACAAAAAGGGCCGTTGTCGCCTGCGAGGCGAGCAGAGAATAGCGAACGTGCATAGCATGCTCCAGAACGTCAAACACAAGGTATCAAGCGTCATACCGGCAGGTAAGCGCCTGCTAAAGACGGCGTTAAGCGCCGAAAACTACCCGGTCTGGAGGGGGAGGCGGTGGGCAGAGCGTGGCGAAGCGATGATGAGGCGCAGACGTCATCCACCCCGCGTCGAAAGCGGCGCCGGGCAAAGTCTCACCAGAGATGGCGTAATGCGTCATGGAATGCCTCGTGAAATGTTCCTGTCAGCATCCTGGCACAGACCGTTGCGAAGTGACAACTGCCCTTTATGGCTGATCCATCCCGAGGTTGTTTATTTTTAATCGTAAATAAACGTAAAGGCGGCCTCGGCTTATTCAGCCGTGGTTTTTAATCGGCTATAAAACAAAGCAGTCTGCTTGCTACTTCGAAAATAACGATATGAAGCCAAAACTGACGCATGCTCTCTTTTTAATTCCTTTTTTGTTGTTGGCAGGATGCTCCTCCTCACCGAAACAGGCAAAGAACACAAAATCTCATGCGGATATGACCATTGACGGCGGATCGGACGATCTGATCCCGGTGGTGGCGGCCCTGCATGATCAGATGCACACCTGGCAGGGAACCCCCTATGAATGGGGCGGTACTGAACAAAGCGGCGTCGACTGCTCGGGTTTCGTCTGGCGCACGCTGAAGGATCGCTTTAACCTGCCGATGGAGCGGATCACCACCCGCGAGCTGCTGCACATGGGCGTGCGGGTCAATAAGCGGGATTTACGTCCCGGCGATCTGGTGTTCTTCCGCACCCGGGCCGGGATGCACGTTGGCTTTTACGATACCGATCATAATTTCCTTCACGCCTCGAGCAGCCAGGGCGTGATGCGCTCTTCGTTGGACAACCCTTACTGGGAATCGGCGTTCTATCAGGCGCGTCGTCTGCCGAAGGAGTATAACGCGCAGATCACCATGAACAGCGACACCCTGCATCTGGCGAAGAATCGCCGCTAAAAAAAAGCCGCAGCCAGGGCTGCGGCGGGTGGTTCTGCGGTTAATCAGAACTGGTAGGTCATACCCAGCGCGACGATGTCGTCATCGTTGATGCCGAGTTTGTTATCGCTTTTCAGCTGGTTGATTTTGTAATCCACGAAGGCGTTCATGTTTTTGTTGAAGTAGTAGGTCAGGCCCACGTCAATGTAGTTAACCAGATCCTCACTCCCCACCCCTTCGATATCCTTCCCTTTCGACAGCACATAGCCGAGGGACGGACGCAGACCGAAGTCGAACTGATACTGCGCCACCGCTTCAAAGTTCTGCGCTTTGTTGGCAAAGCCGCCGCTGATCGGGGTCATTTTGCGGGTTTCAGAGTACATGGTCGCCAGGTAGATATTGTTGGCGTCATATTTCAGGCCGGTCGCCCAGGCTTCCGCTTTCGAACCCTGGCCGCGGGCCAGCAGGTTCTGATCGTTGGTACGGTCGGAGCTGGTGTAGGCTGCGCTGACGGCGAAGTCGCTGCCGCCGAAATCATAGCTTAACGAGGTGCCGACGCCGTCGCCGTTCTGTTTCTTCGCTTCACGGCCTTCGTTTTTACCCTGGTACTGCAGGGTCAGATCCAGGCCATCCACCAGACCGAAGAAGTCGGTGTTGCGGTAGGTCGCCAGGCCGCTGGCGCGCTTGGTCATAAAGTTATCGGTCTGGGCAGAGGAATCGCCGCCGAATTCCGGGAACATATCGGTCCAGGCTTCCACGTCGTACAGGGCGCCAAGGTTACGACCGTAATCGAAGGAGCCGTAGTTCTTCAGCTTCACGCCGGCGAACGCCAGACGGGTTTTCTGGCTGGAGTCGCTCTCGGTTTTGTTACCGGAGAATTCAGATTCCCAACGGCCATAGCCGGTCAGGTCGTCGTTAATCTGCGTTTCGCCTTTAATACCGAAACGCACGTAGGTCTGATCGCCATCCTTGCTGTCATAGTCGCTGAAATAGTGCATGGCTTTGATCTTGCCGTACACATCCAGCTTGTTCGCGTTCTTATTATAAACTTCCGCTGCCTGCGTCGCTGTTGAAGCCACAAAGCCCATCATCATTAATGCCAGAGTACTCTTTTTCATTATTCAGTCCTGGTGATTTATTTATACGCGCTATTCAATTGCGGGCGCTCGCCCATCAAAAACTGGAGGTTTTTTAACGCCGGGATATTAAATATTTATGACAAGATGGAACTTTTTATAAAAAAGGGTATTTAAATGTATCTGACATATTTTTGTCACATTCCCTCTCCAGAATGCCCGATCCCGCGCAATAAAATGGCGCGCCCGCCGCCCCGGGTGTTGGCAAGCGGGCCGACTCCTGCTACAACATCAGCTCGATATCGATATTCCTTTTGAACGGCAGAGAATCATGAGTGAAAGCCAGACGCTGGTGGTAAAACTGGGCACCAGTGTTTTAACAGGCGGGTCCCGTCGCCTGAACCGCGCCCATATCGTCGAGCTTGTGCGCCAGTGCGCACAGTTGCACGCCATGGGACACCGTATTGTCATCGTGACCTCCGGGGCCATTGCCGCCGGGCGCGAGCACCTTGGTTACCCGGAACTGCCCGCCACCATCGCCTCCAAGCAGCTGCTGGCGGCGGTGGGACAAAGCCGTCTGATCCAGCTGTGGGAACAGCTGTTTTCTATCTATGGCATTCACGTTGGCCAGATGCTGCTGACCCGCGCCGACATGGAAGACAGAGAACGGTTCCTCAACGCCCGCGACACTCTGCGCGCGCTGCTGGATAACAGCATCGTCCCGGTCATTAACGAAAACGACGCCGTCGCTACCGCGGAAATCAAAGTGGGCGATAACGACAATCTCTCCGCGCTGGCCGCGATCCTCGCCGGGGCGGATAAGCTGCTGCTGTTAACCGACCAGCCAGGCCTGTTCACCGCCGACCCGCGCAGCAACCCGCAGGCGGAGCTGATTAAAGACGTCTACGGCATCGACGACGCGCTGCGCGCCATCGCCGGCGATAGCGTCTCCGGACTCGGCACCGGCGGCATGGGCACCAAGCTGCAGGCCGCGGACGTCGCCTGCCGCGCGGGGATTGATACCATCATCGCCGCAGGCAACCGTCCGGACGTCATCGGCCATGCGATGGCAGGCCTGCCGGTAGGTACCTGCTTCCACGCCCAGGAGTCTCCGCTGGAGAACCGTAAGCGCTGGATCTTCGGCGCGCCGCCGGCGGGGGAAATCACCGTCGATGCGGGCGCGACCCAGGCGATCCTCGAAAGAGGCAGCTCGCTGTTGCCAAAAGGGATCAAAATCGTCAGCGGCAACTTCTCCCGCGGCGAAGTGATCCGCATCCGCAATAGCGAAGGACGCGACATCGCTCACGGCGTCAGCCGCTACAACAGCGATGCGCTGCGCCTTATCGCCGGCCAGCACTCGCAGCAAATCGATGCCATTCTGGGCTATGAATACGGCCCGGTGGCCGTCCACCGCGATGATATGATCATCCGTTAAGGAGCTGAAAATGCTGGAACAAATGGGCATTGCCGCCAAAGCGGCCTCCTGGCAGCTGGCGTTACTCTCCAGCCGGGAAAAGAATCAGGTACTGGAAAAGATCGCCGATTATCTGGAAGCGCAGACCGACGATATTCTGCGCGCCAACGCGGAAGATTTAGCCGAAGCTCGCGCCAATGGCCTGAGTGAAGCGATGCTCGATCGCCTCGCGCTGACCCCGGCGCGTCTGAGCGGCATCGCCAGCGATGTGCGCCAGGTGTGCAATCTGGCCGATCCGGTCGGCCAGGTGATCGACGGCGGGCTGCTGGACAGCGGTCTGCGTATTGAACGTCGCCGCGTCCCGCTGGGGGTGATTGGCGTGATTTATGAAGCGCGTCCTAACGTGACGGTCGACGTCGCCTCCCTGTGTCTGAAAACCGGCAACGCGGCGATCCTGCGCGGCGGGAAAGAGACCTGGCGCACCAACGCCGCCACGGTGAAGGTGATCCAGCAGGCGCTGCAGGAGTGCGGTCTGCCGGCCGCCGCAGTACAGGCTATCGAGAGCCCGGATCGCGCGCTGGTGGGCGAAATGCTGAAGATGGATAAATACATCGATATGCTGATCCCTCGCGGCGGCGCGGGCCTGCACAAGCTATGCCGTGAGCAGTCAACGATCCCGGTGATCACCGGCGGGATTGGCGTGTGCCATATTTTCGTTGATGAAACCGCCGAGATCCCCCCCGCGCTGAAGATCATCGTCAACGCCAAGACCCAGCGGCCGAGCACCTGCAATACCGTGGAAACGCTGCTGGTGCACCGCAACATCGCCGACACCTTCCTGCCGGCGTTAAGCAAGCAGATGGCCGAGAGCGGCGTCACCCTGCACGCCGCCCCTTCCGCCCTCCCCGCGCTGCAAAACGGCCCTGCGAAGGTCGAGCCGGTGAAAGCGGAGCAGTATGACGACGAGTATCTGTCGCTGGATCTGAACGTCAAAGTGGTGGCTGATATGGACGAGGCTATCGCCCATATCCGCGAACATGGCACCCAGCACTCCGACGCCATCCTGACCCGCACCCTGCGTAACGCCAACCGCTTTATCAATGAAGTGGACTCTTCCGCGGTATATGTGAACGCCTCCACGCGCTTCACCGACGGCGGCCAGTTCGGCCTCGGCGCGGAAGTGGCGGTCAGCACCCAGAAGCTGCACGCCCGCGGCCCGATGGGGCTGGAAGCGTTAACCACCTATAAGTGGATTGGTTTCGGCGACGATACCATTCGTGTGTAAATGAGAACGGGCGATGCAAAAATAGGCAGTTGATTCCACTGGCTATTGACGCATCGCCCGCTAAGTTCTAACCTTTTGCCTCGTGATTCACGCTCGTGAACACCTCTTGCAGGGCCGATATAGCTCAGTTGGTAGAGCAGCGCATTCGTAATGCGAAGGTCGTAGGTTCGACTCCTATTATCGGCACCATTTCAAACGCTTCCCAAGTAAACCGAAATCAATTAAACCCAAGAATACTGCGCTTTGTAGCCCGGTTCTTATATTCCGTTATCAACTTGATTCAACCGAAATCAAGCACCTATTGGGGGCATAAGTGGGGGCATTCTGTGTTCGGTCCTGGGAGATGCCCCCAATGAAACTTAATGCGAGACAGGTAGACACGGCTAAACCCAGAGAGAAAGCCTATCAGCTGGCAGATGGTGCTGGTTTGTATCCTGAGGTTGTGCCCTCTGGTTCTCGATACTGGCGAATGAAATATCGCTTCAATGGAAAAGAGAAACGTCTGGCTTTTGGTGTTTATCCAGCAGTGTCTCTCGCACAAGCGAGGGCGCTACGTGATGAAGCCAAGAAAAAACTGGCCGAGGGTATCGATCCATCGTTTGCCAAGAAAGAAGAAAAGCTGGTTCGGGATGTGCGGCTCCATAATACATTTCAGGCTGTGGCGCTTGAATGGCACGGAACGAAGGTGAGCCGATGGTCAGAGGGTTATGCCTCCGACATTATCGAAGCTTTCAATAAAGATATTTTCCCCTATATCGGCCAGCAGCCGGTGAATGAAATCAAGCCGCTGGTTCTGCTGAATGTGCTGCGTAGAATGGAAAGCCGTGGCGCGACAGAAAAGGCTAAGAAGGTTCGCCAGCGCTGCAGTGAAGTCTTTCGTTACGCCATAGTTACCGGCCGTGCGGAATACAATCCTGCAGCGGATCTAACCAGCGCGATGTCAGGGCATGAATCGAAGCATTATCCCTTCCTTACCGTTGAGGAGTTACCAGACTTCTTTAAAGCTCTCTCTGGCTATACAGGCAGCCCGTTAATTGTTCTTGCCGCACGTTTGCTGATCCTTACGGGAGTTCGTACCGGCGAGCTTCGAGGTGCTTTCTGGAGTGAGTTTGATCTTGAAAAAGCGGTGTGGGAAATTCCCGCGGAGCGTATGAAGATGAAACGCCCTCACCTTGTCCCCCTCTCTACCCAAGCGCTGGAGATAGTACAGCAGCTCAAAGTGATGTCTGGGCAATATCCTCTTGTGTTTCCAGGGAGGAATGATCCCCGCAAAACGATGAGCGAAGCGAGTATTAATCAGGTGTTTAAGCGGATTGGGTATACGGGGAAGGTAACGGGGCATGGTTTCCGTCACACCATGAGCACAATCTTACATGAGGAAGGATTTAATACTGCGTGGATTGAGACCCAACTTGCGCACGTGGACAAGAACGCGATTCGTGGGACGTATAACCATGCGTTGTATCTGGAAGGGAGGAAAGAGATGATGCAGTGGTATGCAAACTATATGGCTGAGTTGCAAAAAGGGGAGACACTAAAAAGGAATATTCTCGAAACATATAAAATAGCTAAAAGACATCTAGATCTCTAGGAGGCTATTTTCACTCGGAGTATCTTAGAACCTCTTTTCTTGATAGTTAGTTTTGCACCAAAAACAGACATTCTGATTGCAAAGTAATTTAGCAATTTTAATAGAATTAGATTCGTAATTTTTTATAGGGGAATATTGGTACATTATAAATAAAAAGAATGTTATTGTCACTTTTTACTGAGTGTTGTTTTTTTGATCCATCTCAAAGATTTTAGATTTGATGTTTTTCTCCATGCTTAGGCGCTAGCTACTTTACTGATTTATTGCTATTTTAAAATAACTAAATCAGTTCGGCGTCATTGGGATTTAGTATGTGTTGTTTTTAGTTCTACATCATTTAATGTAATTCAATAGTATGTTATTGTCGTTGGATTTACATATGATTTATTACAAAAAATAAAAAACATTTGCGCAAATTTTTTGACAAGTAGGCATACGCATGGCAATTTCAGAAAAAGCGATAAAGATTTTATGGTCTAATGCTGCTGGTATATGTTCTTTTAGCGGTTGCAATGTAAAACTTTCAGTAGCGGAGGCTGCTGAAGATGCCCCATATACTATTGGGGAGATGGCACATATAAAAGGGAATAGACCAGGTTCCAATCGCTATGACATTGAACAGCCTGCTTCTGAACGAGATAGTTACGAGAATCTTATTTTACTCTGTCCAACCCATCATACATTAATTGATAAAGTTGAAAACGTTGATAGATTTAGCGTTGAAATTCTCCATGAAATGAAAAGAGAACATGAGGTGTCGATTTCTAACCGATTAGCTATTATTAAATTTGAGTCTGTTGATAAACTGAAAGACCAAATTTCTACATACTTAGCTGAAAATCATCAAAGTTGGGAACAATATGGGCCTTTATCGGATAATGCTAAAAAGAATCCTAACAGTGAGCAAATTTATGCCGTATGGACATCTGAACGCCTCTCAATAATCGTTCCTAATAATAGAGAAATTGTTAAAATTCTCCAGGGGAATAGAGAGTTGTTTTCTCGGAACGAGCAAAGATTAGTAAGTAAATTTATTCAACATGCTGAAAGCTATGAAAGATGGGTTAATGATGAAATACCTTATAACGCCATACAAAGATTTCCATTAGACTTTGAAACCTTAATTTTAGGAGAGTAATATGTCAGCTCATAATGATAAATTCCCATGGCTAAGTTACTATGGAAACTACAATTTCTTTGAACAGAGAATGCATGAACATAGTAAAGTTACATCTTGTCATGAGATAAAAAAAGGGCTTTACAACATCCAATTAACTAATGGTAAGATGTTAAAAGTTTTTATCTGCGAGTGTTATTCATTTAGCACTGCAGAGTACGTAGAGTCTTGTCAGAATTATGGGGAGTTAGATGCAGTTATAATAAGTTCTAACTGGTGCGGATATAGTCTGGATTTAAAATATGAGTGCATGAAGAAAAATGTGGGAATTTTTGACATTAGAGGATTTATGGCTGCGATCAATAAAATGCAGTTCTGGGAATATATGACTGATTATGAAAAAGAGAAATTCAAAGAATATGGTTGGTTGTAACCCTTGAATGTGATTATTTATGGTTTTGGTTCTTTTTTTAAAAGCTCCGGAGATTTTAATGATGTGGATTTGTTAATAATTCATGATTCGAATAGTTACAAATCCTGTCTTGAAGCAATTTCATTGAAATCAGAAATGTTACTCAGAATATCTAACGCACATGTCACTATGCTATCAAAATCTGAGGAAGATAAATTTAACTTTATCGAGAAGTCTTTTGCAGTTCAATTGGATGAGTACTCAGGAATAGAGAAAGAAATCATCGTAAGTGAGTTAATAAAAATAATGCAATCAATAAGAAATTATTAACTATAAAAACTATTTTTACAACTTCAACCCACCATATTTAAACTAAGTTTAAATGCCGAGTGGGAGTTTATTATTATAGATATCAATACACATTAAATTCGCGACATGAAATAACTATATATCTTAAAGTATTGTCCGTAATTGGTCATCAATATATCAAATACTCTTAGTGTTTATCACCATACTTTTTTTCGAAGCCAACGGGTCAACCCGCTTTCCAAAATAATCTCTGATAGTTTTTCAGGCCCAATTAATGTAACACCGTCAATTTGTTGATCTTCATTCAGCGGACCACTATGCCAGACAAAAAACATTCTGTCGTAGGCATCACATTCATGGAATCTTTTTACATATTCATCCAATGTAGCATTGTCTGCTGTGGACTTAACTTGAACCAATGCACTTTCGCGAGTTGTCGGTAGTTCCAATACAAGGTCAATCGTTTTTTGCGTTTTGCCCAGACTACCGACTCGTCGCCATCCACTTTGAGAAAATATAAGGTCTACTAGCAACTCGAAGTCTTGCCATGTCAATAGCTTACAAAGTTGACGAATTGAATTCAGATAGCTACTTTCGGCGAGATCAAACTCAATAACTTCAGGCGAATATTCATCATTAATTTTTCGGATAACATATTCGGCTTTTTTAACATTACAGATAGTGCCTCTGAATCCATGGGTTGCATTCAACTCACCATTTATTGAACTAATAGTGAAAATTGTCCCGTTGATGCTACGATTGTGCCATCCATCAATAGTCTGACGAATTCTGCTGCCATCCTGAAGAACAGTGACGTCGCCTGTTGGTCTGCACCAATAAAGAAAACCACCGTAGAAGGTGATAAAGACAGTATCTTCCTGAGCAGTATAAAATACTTTTATCTGGTTAAGGTCACTAGTAGCTGTACCCGTTTTACTTCCCCTGATGATTTTCCATATTTCATGAACCTCAGCCCATTTACCATCTATACAGAGTTGATTTGGTGTCTCGTGGTAGCCAAATTTTATGATACCAGTATCAATACATTCGGCTTCCCATTTTCCACCGGGACCTAGTTTTATATATTTCACATCGGAAGGACTGATTTTTTTCACAACTAGCCTTAAATCCCAAAGGTTATATCACTTTTTTATCACAAAAACCCTACTGAATCAATGAATCAATGAATCAATGAATCAATGAATCAATGAATCAATGAATCA
>ERZ791760.716-NODE-716-length-11182-cov-5.905994_pt1 | contig 11182 bp, 15 predicted proteins | sample MGYA00509950_ERZ791760 | MGnify/ENA primary metagenome ERZ791760 (study PRJEB30046, sample SAMN00792002) | human gut metagenome | study: EMG produced TPA metagenomics assembly of the A metagenome-wide association study of gut microbiota in type 2... | reverse complement strand
AGCACCCGGAGGATATAACCATTCCGTTCCATCGAGTTCACTCAGTTGGCCACCATTACGATTTAGCTTCGTAACAATGATCACTTGGTTTTCTTATTAGATTACCTATATTATAACGTGCTGTAGGTCGGATGTCGATGATTTTTTGACCATATTTATTGTTTCCAAAAATGAAATTTTAAATTCCACCACCACATTTGGTGGTGGAATTTACTCCCGCACAGTAAAGGTTTACTCTTTCATATAAAAATGGTAAGGTTATCTTTCTTTCTGACAGCAGTAGAAAGAAGGATATCCATGAGTAAATATATTCCAGGAAACCAGAAGCACCTTTCCCTTGAAGACCGTATCTATATCGAAAACGAACTGAACAAGGGAGAAACCTTTAAGAACATTGCCCGCTTTCTTTGCAAGGATCCAACAACCATTTCCAAAGAAGTAAGGGCTCACCGTCTATCCGACTGGTATCACAAAGGTACTTTCTATAATGCCCATAACTTTTGTATTCATCGCTTCCATTGCCGGAAAACCAATGTCTGCGGAAAAATCATTCTCTGCGATGTAAAATGCACTTCCTGCCCCACCTGTAATCAAACTTGCAAGGATTTTGTGAAGGAACAGTGCAAAAGACTGGATAAGGCGCCCTATGTCTGTAATGGCTGCACAAAAAAGATAAATCATTGCACCATCGCCCAGAAATACAGATACGATGCACGTTTTGCTGATAGAAAATACCGTGAAAAGCTTTCCGGTTCCAGAGCCGGTATAAACATGACAAAACATGAATTACGCAAAAAGGATGGCATTGTTTCTCCTTTAATCGAGCAGGGACAATCTCCATATCAAATCATTACCAATCATCCAGAACTGGATATGTCAGTCCGTTCCTTGTACACCTATCTGGATCAAGGTCTGTTTACAGCCAGAAACATTGATTTAAAACGTAAGCCCGGCTTCAAGCCACGAAAGTGCCATAAAACACAGATTACAAACAGAACCGTCTTCGAGAAAAGGTTATTCAGTGATTTTAGTGAGCTGCAGTTATCCTCTTTTGTAGAAATGGATACGGTACACTCATCCAGAGAATCCAACAAGACGTTACTGACCTTTTTCTTCACTAAGGAAAAGCTGTTCCTTGCCTTTCTCCTGAATCGTTGTACTAAAGGCGCTGTCCGGCTTATTTTTGACCGTTTAGAAAAACGTATGGGCACCTATGAGTTCTTATCTGTCTTTGAATATATCTTGACAGACAGAGGTTCAGAATTCGGAGATCCTGTCGCTCTTGAAACAGGACTGGATGAAATTCAGCGTACCAGCATCTACTATTGTGATCCCATGCGTAGCGGACAAAAAGGAGGTCTTGAGCAGGCTCACACCATGCTTCGCATGGTGCTTCCCAAAGGAACTAGTTTTGAATTTTTGACACAATGGGATGTGAATCTAATCGTGAATCACATCAACTCCACTCCAAGGGAAAGTCTTAATGGAAGCACGCCTTATGACGCCGCATTAGAGACACTCGGAAAAGAAACCCTAAACGCATTTCAGCTTAAGCGCATTGACCCTGATTTGGTCAATCTAACGCCTAAGCTGATTCGCTTCAACCATTAACAACCACTTAGAAATCTGCTGTCGGACTGGAAATTAAACTTTCACATTTTCCTCACATGACCGGTGGAATTTAGTCTCGCACACTACCTTCCAGTGGTCCGTTTGTCATACCATCAAATCAGTTTTTTCCAAGAAGTTACTCCTATTATAACAGAAATAAGCGTTTTGAGCTTATAAAACTCTTAGAAAATCAAGAACTTTTAAATGAGTGTGGAATTTACTTCTGCACTGGAATTTACTTTTTCAAGTTAGCATATTTATTGTTTTATATGTTACTTCTCTATTAGTTCTGCAAACTTGAAGTTGAGGTTACCCTGCCTAATTATAAATTCGCCAAGAACTCTCCTATGCAGTAATTCTCAAAATTAGGATTTACAGCAAGCACATAAGGCTTCAAGACATCGATGCAAACTTTTACACAACCTCATAGGCTACATATTCATGATCAAATTCATACCCCAGCTTTTCTGCAAGGCGAACAGAATTTATATTTTGCGCATCCCAACTTGGATATAAACCTTCCTCTAAACAATTTAGTATGAGTGCTGAACACGCTATTGTTGCTAAATGTTTTCTTCTTTCAGCCTCAATGGTATCTACTTCAATTTCTATTCCTTCCTTATAGCGAGTATAAGATGATGCGCCTGACACAATTTGTCCATCTTTTAAGATAACCATCCCTCTGCCTATTTGCAAATATTTTTCTTTACTCTCAAAAGCAGAAACAAAATCCACCATTACAGGATTTTTCAAACATTGAGCATAAATATCAGCATCCAGCTTGTGAATTTCGTAGCCAATAGGTAACTTACTGATTTCATTTTGCAACTTAATTTTATCAAAAATAGTATCTTTTTTAATAGCATATCTTGTAACTCTTTTTGCCGATGGATAACACTCCTCTATTAACTGTGCCCACTCTTTATTTTGAGGAACCATAATCGTAAAACCTTCAGGCTTTTTCCTTACAATTTCCATATCGGGTTTTCCAGCGTAAAACCCAAAGCATCCCACAAATGCAAATGCCGATTTGGGATTTTCCAAATCTGTAACATAAATCCTTCCCATAATCTTTTGAAGACAGGAGAAAATCATTGTTTCTTCCCATCCCGTAAACAATGCCTTTATTTTTGAAGTATTTTCAAGTTCAAATAACATTCTTATTCCTCCGTAGTTTTAACCAAACAATTACCAAGTTCTTACTGAATTACTGCAAATTTCGACTGTCTTAATTTATTTCAACTCCATCTTCTTGCCCTAAGGACAAGAAGCATCCCTCGCTTTCAGCTCGATCAATACCGATTTCTCAGTTTCAAAAACCGGAAGTTATCGAAGAGCATCCCTTAATTGCAACAAGCTACTACGGATACTTTCTCCAGCTCCACCAATAGCCTGTGCTATAATGATTGCGGCAACTATAATTGTCACTGCGACAATAATTTTTCCAATCAAATATTGATATTCTTTCATTTTGATTACCTCCATCTACAAGTATCGATTTTCTCAATTCTCAAAACAGGAAGTTGTCAGTCCTTCTTGTTCTTTTCAATAGCATTAATAGTGCAAGCAAAACCTGTAATCATTGAAAGTAGTATTGCTCCACCCATTGCTTCGTTCATTCCAGCACCAAAGAAAAAACCGACCAACGCTGCAATTACCATAAGAATGATTGAAATGATTACTCTCATAATATATACCTCCATAAATAAGAAGTTGTTAGTTGTTTGGAATCACTTCTCCATTTTCATCTAAAAGATAGATTGCATAAACCGTTCCTATCTGCAATGGATCACTTTCCATTACATCACCATTAAATACAACACGGATATTATCATCTACATTCAATTCTGGTACTCCTTCTGCTGATACCACATCTTTTGTAACAGAAAATTCCTCATCAACAGAAATCCCACTATTAAATGCTTCTATACACCTAACATCAACATATTCTTTATTTATTTCCAAAACTTTTGCATTAAAATATGCTTGTCTCTTTTCATTTTCATTTTTGCATCCAGATAACGCTACTATACAGCCAAATACTGCTAAAATAGATAGCCACCTTTTCATACTCAACACCTCCTCAAATCCCGATTTTTCGCTCTCTGCGCCTTCCCAATAAACGGGAAGTTGGTTACTTCTTGTAATTCATTTTCTTACTTAATACCCCAAACAAAGCCAATAAAAATATTCCAATTCCAAGCAATACGCCAGCTACTTTCATTAATTCATTGTTTGTATACTCTGTATCCGGAAGAATCCCATACTTGTAATAAGAATAACTAACATGGTCTGTGGTATATGCAGCTATGGAATCTCCTACATTATATTCCGAATATACAAATCCCGGTACTTGCATTCGCTTGTGATAATCATTCACTTTTCCATTGTTGTAGTAGAAGAAATAATTCTGAGATATCGTATCAGCCGAGGCATCTTCAGCCCTTTTACCTGTAATCACAATATCCTCCATATAGTAATCTTCTCCCAGTACCATCTCTTCCATTTGTGTATTAAATGCTTTAGATGTCAAAAGTATATTTATCCAGACTGTAATGAAAGCTATACTTAAAATAATGAAACAAATCCAAAACAAAATTTTCTTTTGATTTCCAGTTAATATTTCTTTTGATTCTTTGTGCTCAACCAATTTATTACTCATTCCATAATACCTCTAAAGTACTTTTTTCTTCTTCCTTCCCTTCGTCCAAGAAGTGTATCTCACTCAAAGAACTCGGTCAATCCCGATTTCTCCGTTTCAAAAATTGGCATTTATCGTCTTGTTCCATTCTTATCAAAATTCTTTTTTAATGCTATTTCTGTTGGGAGAATAGACCCAATTAAAGGAATAAGTTGAACACCACAGATAATTCCTCCTATACTCCCAACACAATCTTCATTTTTTCCAATCACTAAAAGCATGAATATTACTGTTATCGGCAACATAACCATTCCACACACATACCAGACTTTACCACAATATTTATGAGCAAATTCCCATGTGTCTTTGTTCTTCATAGACATCGAAGTCCGATATCCAAATACTGAATTTATTTCCTTTGGAGCCTTTTTCATAAAATATCTTCCAAAACCAATCATCGTAAATGGAAGAAGCAAATCCATAATCAACATAAAAATCCAAAACCCCATTGTAAACCTCCTTTACTACAACTTCCGATTTATAGACTTCTCGTATATATATTTTACCACATACTTTTTCCAAAAGCACTGACTTCTCAACCATTAATTTTCATCTCTGCTATTATACATTCTTCCCTCTGTCTCTCTTCACAATAATCCCAGAAGTCTTTCAATGCTTCCTCATCCGATTTCCACGGCAATGGTATGGGATCCAATTCATCTAATCGCTTCACAAGTTTGCGTACCTCTTCGGTATCGAACTCCTCATCACTTGCCTACATTACATAAAAATCCAGTTTTTCATTTATCATTCTGATTTTTTCGTCTTTGGTCATGTTAAAACCTCCCTACATTATATACATGGCACTTCTCGACAAATTCTTACAAATAACTACAAATTTTTTCACAAGAAACGAAAAAAACGATACTGTATAGATTTCTTACTCCACACAATATCGTTCTTCTATATTTATACTTTCATTGTCTTCGCCAGAGAAGTAAGCAAAGCCGCCATCTCCGGATTGCCAAGTACTTTCATCAGCAGTTCGGGATCTACTCCCTCCGGTATGGTAATCTTATTTTCTTCCTCTTTCTGCTCATGTATATCCAGATTAAGATTTTCCTTATTATAAAAGGCATTCTCCATTCTCTCTGCATTTTTTCGCCGGTCCTCATCAATGATATGACCATACACTTCCGTTACCATGTCCGCCTGTGCATGTCCGGAATCCCCCTGGACTGCTTTGATATCTCCACCGCTCAGTTTCAGTTTGTATGTGACACTTGTATGGCGCAGACTATGAAAAACCACATCCGGAAGACCTTCTTTATCAATTACTTTCTGCATCTGATCCCGAATATAGCTGCCATTAATCGGCATTCCAAAAGTAGTCGCCATTATCAGGTTGTAATCGGTATACTCACTGCCAAGCGCCTCCTTTACCTCATCCTGTTCCTTCTTTATATCAATAAGGCACTGTGCAACAAACCCCGGTATATAGACTTTGCGCTCGCTGGTATCGGTCTTTGGTGTTTTCAGCACCCTGACCGTCTTATTATTCTTCCTTTGGGAGGGGAAGATCAGAATGACTTCTTTTGAATCCAGCTCCTCAACAGCTTCCTTTGATACACGCTCCACCTGTTTGTTAATAAAGACATATGCCCTGTTCTCTGAAATAGCTTCTTCTGATATATCCACACAGTCCCATGTCAGCCCAAGCAGCTCTCCTAATCGGACCGTTGCTGCGAATGCCAGATGAAATGCTACTTTACCGCCTGCCTGAAACAGCTCCTTAGTACCTTATGTATCTGATGAACTGTCGCAGCTGTGATCAGCTTGTCCCCATCCGGATTCCTTGAACTCTTTACAGCCGGCATTTTCAGAAGATCCGTATAATACTTCTCCATGAAATGGTTGTTGATCTCAGACAGCTGCACCTCTCCGATCGTGGGAATAATATAGTTATTGATCAGTCCTATATTTCCATCATAGGTAGCAACTCCCCACTCATTATGTCCGTAGATTCTGACATATTCCTTTATAAGTTCTTTTACTCTGGTACATTTTGGTACAACAAATGTTCCCAGGGACTGCTTATACTCAATCTCCTTTTTTCGCTTTTCGGCTTCTTTCAGTGTGGTGATAGATTTAGTTCTCGGTGCCCGTTTTGTCTTTTCGGTGCTCCAATTACTCATTTTTATATTTTTTCGGTGCTCGCAAGCACCATAAAATAAAAAAAGCAACAATGAATTTTTACGATCATTGTTGCAAAAAATCGATGTTCCCGGCGGGAATTGAACCCACAACTAGCGCTTAGGAGTTCAAGTCACTACAGAAAATCTATGTTTTTCTTGGTCAACATAAGTCAAGCAACAACTTGATTTTACTGACTTTCCTGTAAATCCATGTCAAAATAAGAAAACTGAAAATCATCCGAGTTAAGCACCTCTCGCTGACAAATGAGTGACACTGTCACCCTGAGGGTTCAACCATTCCGTTCCTGCGAATTCATATTTATGGCTACCATTCTCACTGAATATGCGGTAATGATAACACTGTTTTCTTATTAGATTATCTATATTATAACGTGTGTGAGGTCGGATGTCGATTGTTTTTTGACCATTATTTACTCCGCATTACACGTACTCTCTTCTATGTTATAAAATCAAGCATCTTCTGCATATACACCATCTCCATAATATAGAAAAGAGGAGTCCCCGCAGGTTCTCCCCCGGTCGCAGGCCTCACAGGTTTCTGCAACGCGATCACTGTATTTGCAGTTTATTCCGCAATGGGAATGGGTTTTCGGTCTCCATCCCGACCACTGGAACAGGTTTAAGGTCTCTGTTCCGACCTTATATACATCTTTTATATTTTAATTATGCAAGATAACTTTAGAATCTGCAACAAGTTGTTGCTAAATTAACTGCTTATTTATGAACTCAATTCCGTTACCAGTGAAGAATATCTTTTTGTCCGGTTCTTTATATCCTCCTCACTGACACCATAATAACAATATAAATCTCTGGCTATTTTCTTAAACCTTTTTATGACCGACTTATTTCCAGAGTAAGATATTCCAAATATATTCCAGGTATAATCTACCTCTATTTCCATTAAATCCTCACCAATTTTTATTTCATATAAATGAAAATCCATGGGAATTACATTATCAGGCATTTGGTCAATCAATTTATTTCTAATTTCCATTTCATTCAAAAAATTTTTAACAGATTCTTCATTATGAAAATCTGGTTTTGGAATATCCTTCCTTTGACCCAAAAGTTCTGGTTTATGCTGCATAATCAAACTAGCTTTTAGATTTTTCTGTCGTTCTATCCAATTTGTTGCGGCAGGATTGATTTCCACTAAATCATAATGATCCTTTGCGTATTGCACCACTTCCGCAAGGGTATGCGGGTTGGCCGCTATTCTCTTTTCTATCCTTTTTCGTCTGGATTGATAGATAGCATTTCGGATTCTAATCTTTAGAGATTGCTTTTGAGCTTCTCCAAATATAAAAACACTTGTGGGACCATCTTCACCATTTATTATGGAAACTTGATTGATACTTTTATTTTTCATAAGTGCCCTCTACTCACAAATCCCGATTATATCGGTGATTCACAATCTTTTAGCCAAAATCGCAATTCCATAACAGTCACAGCAATTTTATACTTTACTTCGATTTCAATCTTTTCTGGTGGATTGGCTAAAAGCCTGTCAATATCATTTTCCTCAACACCAGCCATTTTTGCTATGCGCCGTAACCGTAAGCACATGACCTCCATTAACACGAATACTTTGTCCTTCTGCAATATTAACAGAATTATTCTGTCTGCTAATTGAAGCACCCTTCGCCAATTTTATTGGTGTTTTTAACGCTTGTGCCAGATCCTCTACCGGATTTAGTAAGTGCTGCAACATCGCCCCATTATATGCTTCCTTATCTTTAATAACTGTATTTTTATAATTAGATGTAAGTGCTCTTGTATTGGGATTAATATAACTTGATATTGATTGCATCATCTCAACCTCCAATTATTTTCATTCCTCTGTCATTCGGAATCTATTCACTCTCCATAACGGTCCAAGTGATCTATTACTTTTATGACCATCTATACCAAGTTCCGCTATTCAAAAGCTGTGACATACTTTCTTCATATCTTTTCACTGCTTTCTGCTGAATGGAACTAGGCACCACATAATCGTTACCAACTTCACTTATTTTCCCATTTACCAGTTCGCAATGTGTCCCGTTTATCACAAATTCTCTGCTTGTATCCACTCCCTGTGACGCAAGAAAATCTAAAATATAATCGGTGTATGTATCTGTCATACTTGAAAAATACTGCTGATCCGCAAAATGTATCAGGGAGTTCAGACCACCTATCATCATATTGCATCTTTCATCATCTGCCTTGCTTCCGTTTCCATAGCCCTCGCCCCAGACAAAATCTTCCTGTACCGTCATGCTGTATCCATTTCCAAGATTAAATCTGCTTCCAACCCCAATCGTGATACTGTTTGTACTGGGATCATATGGTTTGTACCCTCTGGTTTTAAATGGCTGCTGTACGGTTCCAAAGGTTTGAATCTCGGATGGGAGATATGACATACCCGTAATTGCCGTAAACGCTTTCTGCCCATTCACATAAAAGGAAGTATGGGTTGCACTGTCTATATCCGCTGTAATCTCGACTTTCTCATCATTGGCAAAAGGATTCTGTCCGGTCATTCCGGTTCCATATGCAAACAGCATTCTTGTAAACTGATATCTTGTATGCTCATCAAAATGATTCAGTGTCTCTGTATCTTCTCCCTTTACATCTCCATTGCAAAAATCAACAAATTCATTTTTACTGCCATCCTTTGTAGATAGCTTACCTGTTTTTGTGTTATAAACAAAATTATAAGAACTTCCTACGCCTGTTATACCCATTGCATTTCCTCCATTGCATTTTTTCGTTGATATTCCTCTGTCATTCGGAATTTGCAATCACTTTCCTTATATGGTCCAAGTGATTTATAAATATATAAGTAACCATATTATCTCCTACCTTATATAAGTCTCATAACAACTGCCAACATTCTCTTATAACATTAAACAGCCTTTCATATCTCTAGAAAATATTTTTTTAAGTATTGTGATATATTGTTTTAGCAAATAACCTCTGAGTCGTTTCCATAAAGTTCTTATCGCTACTCATAATATCCCAAATTACACTCTTTGCAATTCCTGCTGTGTATTTCGGTTCTTCACGCATTTCTAAAAATCTTTTTTGTGCTTTCTCCATCATGGATACCGCAGTATCTATATATTCTTTTTGTTCTGCTGTATTCTTCTTCACATTAGTTGTTTGAAAGAATTTAGAACCGTCATTTGTCTGCTGACATACAATATATCCCGCCAGATTTGCTAATCGCTTATTATATGCCCTGTCTAAACCTGCCAAATCTTCATCAAGTGTTAATGAATTTTCTCCTGTGAGGTCATAAGAAACCTGACGTTCTCCATTCTCATGTTCTTTCACAATATAATTGTAACGTGTTTCATAAGCATCCATCATAGACTTCATCACATCTTCTAGATTGTATTTTCCGTCTTTTAACGTCAGTCCACTATATTCTCTCATTGAAGTATAATGTTCCCATTCAACCTCATTTGTATCTTGTATTGTTAATTCATATCCTATCGGTTCCTCAACTTTTGGCTTTACTTCTCTTAATTTTTCCCGCAATGCCCGCCTTCCTTCATTCGATATTTCTACATTGTCTATCTGCTTATTTTTATAAGCAACATTGTCATCCATACCTCTGAAATCTTTACTCTTTCTTTCCATTTCGAATAAACAAAACCTATCGTAAGAAGGTGTTTGAAATATTTTCATATCAGTTCCTTTCACATTTCACCATCGCCTATTCACTCTCCATAACGGTCCAAGTGATCTATTACTTTTATGACCATCTATACCAAGTTCCGCTATTCAAAAGCTGTGACATACTTTCTTCATATCTTTTCACTGCTTTCTGCTGAATGGAACTAGGCACCACATAATCGTTACCAACTTCACTTATTTTCCCATTTACCAGTTCGCAATGTGTCCCGTTTATCACAAATTCTCTGCTTGTATCCACTCCCTGTGACGCAAGAAAATCTAAAATATAATCGGTGTATGTATCTGTCATACTTGAAAAATACTGCTGATCCGCAAAATGTATCAGGGAGTTCAGACCACCTATCATCATATTGCATCTTTCATCATCTGCCTTGCTTCCGTTTCCATAGCCCTCGCCCCAGACAAAATCTTCCTGTACCGTCATGCTGTATCCATTTCCAAGATTAAATCTGCTTCCAACCCCAATCGTGATACTGTTTGTACTGGGATCATATGGTTTGTACCCTCTGGTTTTAAATGGCTGCTGTACGGTTCCAAAGGTTTGAATCTCGGATGGGAGATATGACATACCCGTAATTGCCGTAAACGCTTTCTGCCCATTCACATAAAAGGAAGTATGGGTTGCACTGTCTATATCCGCTGTAATCTCGACTTTCTCATCATTGGCAAAAGGATTCTGTCCGGTCATCCCGGTTCCATATGCATACAGCATTCTTGTAAACTGATATCTTGTATGTTCATCAAAATGATTCAGTGTCTCTGTATCTTCTCCCTTTATATCTCCATTGCAAAAATCAAAAAATTTATTTTTGTTTATTTTATGTTCTAGCATAAGTCATTATTTTAATTGCACACCTTACGGTTTCATATCAAAGTTCCTATGCCAAAGCATCAAATGCCGAAACTCCATTTTCTGTCACTCCTATAGAAGTTGAAGTACCTAGCAATTCCACCATTTTTCCTGTCAGGTCATCTACATCTTTTCCATCAATTTTCAGATTATATTGCCGTTCTTCCTGCTCCTGTTTTT
>ERZ791760.714-NODE-714-length-11191-cov-165.418822_pt1 | contig 11191 bp, 8 predicted proteins | sample MGYA00509950_ERZ791760 | MGnify/ENA primary metagenome ERZ791760 (study PRJEB30046, sample SAMN00792002) | human gut metagenome | study: EMG produced TPA metagenomics assembly of the A metagenome-wide association study of gut microbiota in type 2... | reverse complement strand
AGACCATCATCCGCCAGCATGGCAGCATCCACTGCATCACCATGCAGTTGCCCGAAGGCGCCCTCAGAGACTCAAAATTCAACACTCAACACTCAACATTCAACATTTAACATTTAACACTCAACATTTAACATTAAAAGTAAAAAATGAACGTCGGTTTATTACAACTTCATAATACGGCAGATATCGCCAACAACAAGCAGCGCCTGGCAGAAGGCATCATCGACCTCGCCCATCGCGGCGCAGAGCTCATCGTGCTTCAGGAGCTTCATAACTCCCTCTATTTCTGTCAGGTAGAGGATGTTGACCTCTTCGACCTGGCAGAGCCTATTCCGGGCCCTTCAACCGATTTCTACGGCAAGCTTGCCAAGGATCTCGGCGTCGTCATCGTCACCTCCCTCTTCGAGCGCCGCGCTCCGGGTCTCTACCACAATACGGCGGTAGTGATGGAGAAGGATGGAAGCATTGCCGGAAAATACCGCAAGATGCACATCCCCGACGATCCTGCCTACTACGAGAAGTTCTATTTCACACCGGGCGACCTCGGTTTCCACCCTATCCAGACCTCTGTAGGCAAGCTCGGCGTGCTGGTTTGCTGGGACCAGTGGTATCCTGAAGCAGCCCGTCTAATGGCGCTGCAGGGAGCCGAAATGCTCATTTATCCTACCGCCATCGGCTATGCTACCTATGATACCGAGGAGGAGCAGCAGCGCCAGCGCGAGGCGTGGACTACCGTGATGCGTGGCCATGCCGTAGCCAACGGATTGCCAGTCATCGCCGTAAACCGAGTAGGTTTCGAGCCTGATCCTAGCGGTCAGACCGAGGGCATCCAGTTCTGGGGCAGCAGTTTCGTAGCCGGTCCTCAGGGCGAGCTCCACTACCGTGCCAGCGATCAGGAAGAAGAGAGCCTGGTGGTAGATATCGACCTGAAGCACAGCGAGAATGTGCGCCGCTGGTGGCCATTCCTCCGCGACCGCCGCATCGAGAACTACGGGGATATTACCAGGCGATTTATCGATTAAACCATTTTTGCCGGAAATTCCGAGAGAATATCGGGATTCCGGCATACATATATATATAAGGTATAGTTTTTCAGGATAAATGGAGAATTTGGAAGTGATGGTGATACTTTTCATCATCGTGATTTTAGGTTACGTCGCCTGCAAGTTGGGATATATGGGCGACAAGTTTGACAAGAAGCTATCCAGCATGGTGGTAGATATCACCTGTCCCCTGCTGGTGCTCTCGTCAGTAATGGGCGATGAGCTGCCCGACCGCACGCTCATCCTCCCCCTCCTGGGCGTAGGTTTCCTTACCTACATCCTTTTGCTGGTATTCGGTTTCTGGGTGCCGCGTCTCATCACGCGCAATCATGATGACCAGGGCATGATAGGTTTTGCGCTGATGTTTGCCAACGTAGGTTTCATCGGCTACCCTATCGTTTCGAGCATATTCGGTCCGAAGGCCATTTTTTATGCCGCGCTGCTCAACATGCCGAACACCTTTTTTATTTTTACGGCAGGTGTCATGCTCATCAAGGGCGAGTACAGCGTCAAGCAGTTCAATCCTAAGGTGCTGTTTTCTCCGGCTCTTCTGGGTGCCTTCGTTGCCGCCATTCTGGTAGCTTTCGGGGTTCATACGCCGGATATCATTGCGCGTCCGGTAACGATGGTGGGCAACATTACGGTTCCTGCCGCCCTGATGATTATTGGTTCCTCGATGGCTAAGTTACCGGTGAAGGAGATTATCGGCAGTCCTAAGGTATACCTCTCCTCGTTCTTGCGTCTTGTGGTAGTACCTCTGAGCATTTATTTTCTGTTCAAGGTATGTGGTGTAAGCGATCAGGTCAACGACATCAATACGGTTGTCATTGCGATGCCCGTAGCGAGTTTCGGCACGATGTTCTGTCTGAAATACGGGCGCAATCCTTCGCTCATCACCGAGATGACGTTCATCACCACGGTTGGCAGCATCATCACCATCCCGCTCATCACCCTCCTCTTTTCGTAACGAGAAAAAAATCCCCTGATGCCACAAAGTCACCAGGGGATTTTTATATTATCAGTAATCGTAATAATCATTAATCACTAATCACTAATCATTATCTCACGCAGAATTTCTTGCCATTCTTGATGTATATACCCTTCTTCATAGCCCCCGTAATGCGGCGGCCGCTCAGGTCATAAATGGCATCATTTCCGGTCTCCTGATCCGATGTTACAGAATGGATGCCGGTAGACTCCAGGTTGCGGTAAGTCCTTACCTCGAGTTCATAAACCGGTTCAAGACCTCTTACGCTGTTCACGCTTCCAGCACCAAACACGATGTTTTCAGCCAATTTACCATCCACCAGTGCATAATACTTTGATACGCCTTCATCCACCGTCAGATAATAGTAATAAGTGGAGCCGATGACAGGTTTGCCATTATAGAAATTGCGGGAAGGATTATACTGGCTTCCTGCTTCCTCGAATGTTACACCTTCTCCTATTTTGGTTCTCACCTCAAATGTGCGAGGTTCGTATCCGGTTGCCGGCAGACGCAGTCTCTCAAAGTCCTGACCATACAGTTCCATATACTCCTCCGAGCCATTTCTCTTAGCCACAACAGCCAGATAATCACCCGGTTCTGCATCTACAGTACTCAGAACCGTAAAGACCAATTTAGGATAGATGTAGCCCCGTCCAAAATCTTTAATCGTCTTGGTGCTGGATGATATAATCTCCCGAATCTCGCCCTTAGCATTCATCAGAGCCATGGCAAGTACTCCGTCAAAGTTCTGTTTTCCTTCATTTTTGATTGGTACTGAAAAGACGATACATTTCTGTCCCTTCTTCACATCAGTAACATTCATATTCATTTCCTGAAGATAGTCAGTCATCTTCGTGAATCTCATATCAGAGATTTTTTCCTTTCCGTCAGATGGCTCCATGCCGAATACTGCCATCTGGCCAACGTTATACCGACTGGCAACTGGCTTTCCTTCTTCGTTTTGCGGATTGAGGGCTCCTATATGGTAGAACCCGTTGCAAAGACCGCCCCAGCCCCAGTTTACGCTGAAGCTATCGTCCTTGTAACCATCTATCACGAAGGCATGACCGCCACCAATAGAGTCGAATGCAGCATAGAGCACAGGACGGTTGGCATCAATCTCTCCGCGCAACTTTTCGTTCCATTCCTCTGCGCTCCCAGCTTCTATTGACATCTGATGCGAAATCTTGCTGTAGCCGAAATACTTCTGCATGGCGGCCACCAGATCGCTTATATACGAACCGCTACCGTCTTCAGCATACTGCATATCCACAGCCACACCGAGGTCTGACATGAGCCTCGCCACGCCGTCGAAGTCAGCAGCGTTGGTTCCGTCATATCGCGCAGGCATGTTTGCCCAATCATATTCGTGCTCGAATTGGGCAGTCAGGGTCTTGCCGTCCCATTTATAGGAATGGCTTCCGGTGCCCTTGGCAGGATAACCGTGATACTGCATCACGATGGCACCAGCCGTAGCCGCACAGCCAACCGGATATTTGTTTGGCGTGTACTTGTTGAATGGAGCCATCTGGTCCCATTTCGCGGTATTGAGCAGCTTTTCGCCGCTGAAACCGGTTCTTGTGGCAGTCTGGTTCGCCTGATTGCTGTTAGCCAGCGCTGCTATCTGCCGTTCATAACTCTTGAGCAGGTCCTTCAATCCGTCGGGCAGATTTCCTGCATCAAATGTTCCTGTTGAGGTATACCCCAAAACTGGCGCTACTGCGTCGTCACCTGCTATAATGACGAATCCGCCTGCGTCATTGTTGAAAACATAATAAGCATCAGAGCGCGATGCGGTATTAGCCGTTCTGCTCTTGGCTCTAGCTTTCTGCGGCATCTGTTTTCCCCAGAAGCTATAAGCCTGCTGCTGTGCCTGCCATTGAGTTATCCGCTTAGCCTCCGAAGGAGAATATACCAGCAGCAGCAACAATGCCAATATGTTTTTAAAGTGTAATTTTCGTTTCATTAGTTCTTGTTGTTTAATAATTTACTAAATATTCTCTATATATCCTAATATATATCCTGATATAAGTTCACTTGTATAAATCCACCTGAATAAGCCCAGCCTGAATATCGGGCTTCTGTAGTTTTTTAAATACTTTGTTCTGCTGCAAATATACGAAAAATATTCGTACCAAACAAGTTTTTTCGCACTTTTTTTCGTCCCTACCCTCATTTTTTATGTATTGCCCCCCTCTTTTTACGTATTAAGCGAAAAAAAATCCCCTGATGCCACAGAAAGCACCAGGGGATTCCTATCTTTTAATTGTAATATTCAACACTCAACATTCAACATTCAACACTCAACATTACTTCGCGCTAATTTTCTTGCCATTCTTGATGTATACGCCCTTCTTCATAGCCTCAGTTATGCGGCGGCCGTTCAGGTCGTAAATGGCAGCATTGCCTGGCTTCTTATCCAATGTTACAGAATGGATGCCGGTAGGCTCCAGATCCTCTACCACATTATCAAAGTATTTAATCCAGTTCTTGGTATACTGATGAGCATCATACTTCGCCTTGCTGCCCGGATAGAGATGCAGCGTGCGATACAACTTACTGCTCTTGCTAGCAAATACACACCAGCTTATCCAGTAAGGTGCCTCTTTATGACGCATATATACATCCTTCAATTCGAAGCAGGCATAGAATGTATTGCGGCCGAACTCCTCTATCGTCTCAGGCAAATCAATCTCCTTCAGATTGGTTGCCCTGAAAGCATTGAAACCTAACTCCCTGACACCGGCTGGCATCTTGAAATGCTCCAGATAAGTGTTGCTGTAGAATGCATAGCCAGGAACCATATCAGCCTTGTAGCCTTCATAAGCCACCACCTTGGCAGCGCTCAGGTCGATGCTCTTGAAATAATGACTCGCCAGCTCATCAAAGTCGCGCTTGTCTATCTCGCCGTTCACCTTAATATTTCTGTATACTAAATAGTCTGGGGTTTCCTTGGCAAATGTTTCCTTCAGCTGTCCAGCCTTCTCCAGGTTGATTACCAACTCCTTCTCCTGATAGTCGCGATAAGTGTTCACCACGAGGTCATAAACCGGTTCAATACCTCTGAAATAATTCAGCTGGTCAGTACCCGTTTTAACATCATCTATCAGCTTTCCGTTCAATTCTGCGAAATACTTTGAGATGCCTTCATCTACCGTCAGATAATAATAGTACCATGAACCGATAACCGGCTTGCCATTATAGAAATGATTATACCTCGTTTCTGCTTGCTTGAATGTAGCCCCCTCGCCCATTTTCGTGTTTACCTCAAATGTACGAGGCTCATATCCGGTTGCCGGCAGACGTAATCTTTCGAAGTTCTGATCATACAGCTCTATATATTCCGAAGAGCCTTTTTCCTTTGCCACAATAGCCAGATAATCACCCGGTTCTGCATCTACTGTACTCACAAAATTGAAAGACAGAGACGGATAATACGAGCCACTGCTCAAATTATTAAAAGTCTGAGAACTGGATGATACGATTTCCCGCATCTCGCCCTTCGCATTCATCAGCGCTACGGCTACTTCTCCGGTATACGGCTGGTCTCCCGTATTGCCGATTGGCGCACAGAAGATGACACCATTCTGCCCCTTCTTCACATCGGTGATATTCATATTCAACATCTTCAACCCACCTACATTTGTCAAGAATCCCATGCCAGAGATTTTCTCCGTTCCATCGGATGGCTGCAGACCGATTACCGCCGTCTGTCCCAGGTTATATTTATCGCCCGTTGGCTTTCCTGCGCTTTCCGGATTCAGGGCTCCTATCTGGTAGAAGCCATTACAATAGCCGCCCCAGCCCCAGTTTACGCTGAAGCTTTCGTTCTTGTATCCGTCAATGATGAAGGAATGGCCGCCAGCCGAAGCATCGGAAGCGGAATAGAGAATCGGACGGTTGGCATCAATCTCGCCACGCAGTTTCGCATTCCATGCCTCAGCCTCCATATCATCTATTGACTCCAGATGCGTAAGCTTGCTGTAGCCGAAATACGTCTGCAGGGCAGATATCATATCACCGATATACGCACCGCTTCCGTTCTTAGCATACTGCATCTCCACAGCCACACCGAGGTCTGCCATCAGTCTTGCCACGCCGTCGAAAGCAGCATCGTTGGTGCCGTCATATTTAGCAGGCATGCTTGCCCAATCATAATCATGCTCGAAATTGGCAGTCAGGGTCTGTCCGTTCCAGGTATAGGAATGGCTTCCGGTACCCTTGGCAGGATAGCCGTGGTGCTTCATTACGATGGCTCCAGCCGTTGCTACACAGCCTGTTACATAGTTGTTTGGCGTATACTTGTTGAATGGAGCCATCTGGTTCCATTCTGCGGTTTTGAGCAGTTTTTCGCCTGTAAATGCTGCTCTTGTGGCAGTCTGGTTCGCTACATAATTGTCGCCCAGCGCCGCAATCTGCCGCTCATAGCTCTTCAGCAGATCCTTCAGTCCGTCAGGCAGATTTTCTGCATCAAATGATCCCGTTGAGGTATAGCCCAATACTGGCGTTACGGCATCATCACCTGCGATAATGACGAATCCGCCTGCATCGTTGTTAAATACATAGTAAGCATCCGATGGCGATGCAGTAGTAGCCGTGCGGCTCTTCGCCCTTGCCTTCTGCGGCATCTGTTTTCCCCAGAAGCTGTAAGCCTGCTGTTGAGCCTGCCACTGTGTGATTCGCTTGGCTTGCAGAGGAGAGTATCCCAGCGCCAGCAACAATACCAATAGAAATTGAATGTGTAATAGTCGCTTCATAAGTTCTTATCTTTTTAAGGGTTATTATATAATATGTATAGTTCTTAGAAAATTCTTTGTTCTTTTGCAAAGATAATGTTTTTTTAAATACCACGCAAGTTTTACGCCCTCTTTTTTTGCCCCGTTCTCCACTTTTTTACGCAATGACACCCCTTTTTACGCATTGAACGGAAAAAAACTCATCCATTTTTTCGTTATTCCCCGATTTTTGCCTTATCTTTGCAAGGAAATTTGGTACGAAGCAATCCTTTTTACCAATAATATAAATTAGAAGAAAATGAAGATAAACAACAGTACGAAGAAAAGCCTGCTCATCATCGCACTCGCGATGGCCAGCACTACTTACCAGACACAGGCCGCTCCGATAGAACATATCGGCGACAGATACATCATGCATGTTCCAGAAATGGAACTCACAGGCGAAGAATCACTCCTCGATGTGCTCATGATGTGCCCGGAAGTCATCTCACTCGACGGCAACAACATCATCGGCGGAGATCCTTTCGCCAACCTCTACGGCAAGTTCGTCATCCGCATCGACAACCAGGAATACGGACTCGATTACGCCACCTTCCTCCACCATTTCAAGGCGCGCGAGATTGAAACCATCAAGGTGTGCCAGAACGCCGAAGTGATGAAGGGATGCAGCAGTCTGAAGAAAGTCATCGACATCACACTGCGCAAGAAGGAGAACGGAACCACCGGCAGATGGGGACTCTTCGGTGATACCTACGGCGGCGCAAAAGGCATCGTCAGCGTCATCAGCCAGCAGGATAAACTCCGTGTGCTCAGTCATGTAGAAGGCAACTTCCAGCGCACCTCCAGCAGCGATAAGGACGCCTACCAGGGCATCTCAAGCACCACCGTGAACCACTACTCCCACGAGGGTGCCAAGCTCAATCTGCTCTGGACACCTACCGCGAAGGATGTGCTCGAAATAGATGCGATGCAAACCTATACCCGCAACCATTTCACCCACACCCCAGCCGATTACGTGCGCGCCTACCATCTGCAGGCCGACTATACCCGCACGCTCGCCGACAACGGCTCCAGCATCCTCTTTACCCTCGGTGCCGAGCATATCAGCGACAACGGTCGCACGCTGGAAGAAACCCAGACTGCGCCCTACCAGAACCACTCTACCTACCCCTTCATGGTGGTAGAATACGCCACTCCGGTCATCACCCCTGATCTCTGGATTACGGCAGGTTTCGAGGGCGGTCTCTCCATCGAGAAGAACTGCATCGCCAATTACACCAACCATTCCAACTACCAGGATTTCTACGCCCAGATAGATTACAACATCGGCAAGTGGGGATTCATGGCAGGCGACCGCTTCCGCATCATCAACTTCCGTCCTAAGCAGATTGCGCCGGAAGAGCACTGGAAGCATACCACGCGCAACCATATCTACTCGGCGAGCGCCTATTACCGCTTCACGCCGGGTCATACCCTGCAGGCCACCTACTGCCGCCGCATCTTCAATCCCGAGTTTGGCGATTTCGTAACCGCGGGCGATATGGAGGGCGCCTGGCAGCCGGTTTATACCGCCGATATCGGCAACAGCATGGCGAATGTGGTAGAGCTCAAGCATACCTACAGCCGCCCTGCCTTCGTGCTCAGCACCTCGGTGAAGAACATTCACCAGCACCAGTTCAGCACCATCCACGACAATACGCTCGGCATCGGCTCCACCGCCTTCTGGCACAAGGGCATCCTGCGCCTCACAGCCGGAGTCAACTACTTCTGGCAGCGCAGCGAAACCCCTTCAGAGGAGGCTCAGCAGCGCAATGCGGAGTATAATCATTTTGCCGTATTCAAGTTGGCACCGCAGCTCACAATGGCCGATGGCTGGCGCTTTACGGGCAACCTTATCTGGTGCACCCGTCGCCGCAGCGATGCCTACACCCCGGCTAATCTCTATGCCGAGGTAGGGATATACAAGAATCTGGGCAAGCACTGGACGCTCGAAGGCCGCTTCCACGATATGGCGAGCCAGCACTTCGGCAACCGCGCTGCCACCATCGGCTGCACGTATTATTTTTAATTGAGCTTTTAACAATCTTTTTCTAAATCAGAAGCAAGATTTCTGTTCCTTTCTTATTTTATTATCAGAAAGTGAAACAATAAAAAGAAAGGAACATTATATATGAGAAAAATTGATTTCAAGAAGATCGGGCTGGCAGCGATGATGCTCCTGTCGGCCCTCACATTCCAATCGTGCGATAACGATAACGATACCGATTGGGACCGCGTTTTCCCTAACGCACTGGTAACCGTGAAGAAGAGTGGCGATGCCTGCTATCTGCAGCTCGACGACAACACCACGCTGCTCGCCAAGAACCTGAAACCTACCATCTTTGACGGTAAGGAGGTTCGCGCCCTGGTCAACTACACGCAGACCTCGGAGAAGAGCGAGAAGTATAACCAGGTGATTCACGTCAACTGGATAGACAGCATCCTGACCAAGAAGCCGGTTCCTTCGCTCGGTTCTGATACCGAGAACAGCGAGAAGTATGGCAACAATCTGGTAGAAATCGTGCGCGACTGGGTAACGGTGGCAGAAGATGGCTATCTCACTCTCCGTTTCCGTGCTCTCTGGGGCGGTCAGAAGGTGCATTACATCAACCTCGTTACGGGTGTGAATCCTGAGAATCCTTACGAGGTAGAGTTGCGCCACAATGCCAATGGCGATCCTCAGAACTACTGGCGCGATGCCCTCGTAGCGTTCAATCTGAACGATGCCGTGCCTGATACCGAAGGCAAGACTGTGAAGCTCACCATCCGCTGGCGTTCCAGCCAGGGCTACAAGAAGGTAGATTTCGACTACTGTTCGCGCAAGCCTATCAGCAGCCCGAAGATGCTCGAAGGATACAGCCAGGAAGGAAGAGATATCCGATAACGAAGAAAAGCAGATAAAAGCAGATAAAGCAAAAGCCCCGATGCGTGATGCATCGGGGCTTTTTTTACCTTTTTACTTTTTTACTTTTTTACCTTTAAAAGCTGCTGCAGCTAGTTACACCGAGGGTGGTAGCGATGGCTGTAAGAAAGGAGATTGCAATCTGCAAAATTGTTTTCCAGGTACTTGCTTTCATAATGTTTAATGTTTGATGTTGAATGTTTAATGTTGAATGTTTAATGTTGACTTGGGTGGCCTCAGGCGAGGGCTTTATTCAAGCCCGTCGCCGCCTTCCTGAGAGCCGCCGCCTGGCTGCGTACCGCCGCCGGTAGTTCCGGAGCCGCCCTGGCTGGTACCGCCGCCTTGTTCAGTGCCACCTGAGGTGCCGCCAGAGGTACCACCAGAGGTGCCACCCTCGTCGGTGCCGGTATAGCCGCCGTACTCCTGAATCTTGCACTTCTTGCGCAGCTCGGAGTTGCTCCAGCTTTTTGTGTTTCTCACAATCAGGTGTACACCCTCTACGCTGGCAGCCGTTACCTTCTCCTTGGTATCCTCCGCCTTCGAAGTCATACCGATAGAGAACAGACCGAGGTCAGAGAGACGCACACTCTTACCGTCGAGAATCAACTCCTGCAGATGGTCGAGTGCATCCATCAGCACACCGTGGATAGTACCTCGGGAGTAAGGCGAACCGTGGTCAGAGATGTGGGATACAAATCCCTCGAAATCCACCTCGCGGTCGGTTACCGCTGTGGCATACCACTTTTTCTTACCTGCGTTCTCGCCGCTCTGTGGGGTACGCTGCAACTTACGATACTTCAATGTTCCTTTCTGTTCCATGATATAAAAATATTAAAGGGTTAATATAAATGTTACTTGATTATTCTCTTTCTTCGAACGACGATGCAAAGGTACGGCAATTTTCTGATACTACCAAATTTCGCCCTGCAGAGTTATGTTAAACAGATTTAACACTTCGGGCGCATCCGGTTAATCTTGCCAACTCATAATTTATCGTGCGAGAAAACTATGTGATGTAAAAAGTTTCTCTATGCTTTCTTATCCCGAAAACAGCAGGAAGCAAGAAATCCATCATCATCCACCGAACCCATTTCCACCTCCCAAGTGTGACAGTTGTGACAGTTGTGACAGTTTTCAGCGCCTACTCCCACCTCCCTCTCTTTAGAGGTAACTTATTATATATATAAATATATATAATAAGTTAAATATAATAATAACAATTTAAAAGCAGCCCGATTTCATATACCCCTCCCCTGAAAACTGTCACAACTGTCACAACTGTCACAACTGTAACGCCTCTCTCAATCCTTCTCCTCTCCTTCTCCCTCCATCCTGTTTTGTAAAGAAAAAAAGAATCACCCTACCCCCCTGGAGGTTATTAGGGGGATACGCTCATGCCCATAGGGGGTGCGGCTGAGTAGATACTTCATTGCTGCCCCTCAAAAAGTAGACACAGAAAGGTGGAAAACTGATGGAAAATGAT
>ERZ791760.707-NODE-707-length-11292-cov-4.394856_pt1 | contig 11292 bp, 15 predicted proteins | sample MGYA00509950_ERZ791760 | MGnify/ENA primary metagenome ERZ791760 (study PRJEB30046, sample SAMN00792002) | human gut metagenome | study: EMG produced TPA metagenomics assembly of the A metagenome-wide association study of gut microbiota in type 2... | reverse complement strand
CCACTTTGTCGGATGCTTCAGATTATGACCAGACGGTTCACGCTGTACGCTTACGTATCACGGACTACAAAGCCCCGACAGCGGAGGAAGCCAGCGACGCGAAGAAAGCGGCGAAGCGCCCACCGATCGTCAATTATCCGGGGGAAGGGTTCCGGGAAATGACAAAAGCCGAGTGGGCGAAATTACCCGCTGATTATAAAGGCGTGCGGGGTGCTGCAGAAACCGAAACACACGGCGCCTACCGCTTCCGCCGGTGCATGACGCACGGTTGTACGCTCGTGAATGTGTATATCACAGACATGAAAACCGTTGAAATTCCGAAAAAATAACAGGAAGGCTCCCCGGCATCTTGCCGGGGAGGTCAGGGAGTACATTCATGCATCATGGCCTTAAACACCGTATTCAGGCGATGCGGGACAAACTGGAAGGGCGCGCCCCTGTCGCTGAAATTCAGGGTAGTTCGCAGCTTTTTGTCACCCCCTCCCCGGAATGTCGCCGGCTGGTTGAGCTGGCTGATGTCCGGGAAACCGATCGCATTCTGGAACCCAGCGCCGGAACGGGCGCCATACTGCAGGCGATCAGGGATGCAGTTCCCCGGGCGAAGTGTGACGCCGTGGAGCTGCACGCCGGGTTAGCCCGTCACCTGCAGGCGCATTTCCCGGAGGTCCGGATCTGGTGCGGAGATTTTCTCGAATATCATCCGGAGCGCCGGTATACACGAATTATCATGAATCCGCCGTTTCATCGCGGTGATGATATCCGGCATATCCGGCGGGCATTAACTCTGCTTGAGCCTGGCGGGATTCTGACTGGAATATGTCTGGACGGCCCGCGTCAGCAAAAGGCGCTGGAGTCCCTGGCGGACGTATGGGAGCCGTTGCCGCGGGGAACATTCACGTATACCCAGGTAGCGACCGCCATCCTCAGAATAACCGTCTGATGACACGTTAAGCCGGCGGGGCACCTGTCCCCGTCTGGCCGCGCCTCGAAAGACCGCGCGCCTGCGGCGCCGGGAAAACCGGGCCGCGCTGACGCGCCGCCCGCATTTCCTTTCCGCGTCTTCCCTGTTTGCTGCCTGCTGTCTGTCTGCTTCCTCTTCTTCTCCCTGCTGTGATGCCTCTTTTTAACCCTTAAAGGCTTTAAAAACATACCCACACTGGACACCTTCGGCTCCCGGCCAGCTGCGCTGTCCGGTCGTCGAGCCACACTCCGCTAACCGCGAAAAGACGCGGTAAGCTCCGCCGAACCCGCTACGCGGTTTCGGGCCTGCCGGCTAGTGTCTGATGTCTGAGGTCAGGGTCAACGGCAGCGCTTGCTGCGACCGTTCCGGCCGCGCCGCTTTCACCGTGCCGGCGAAGGACTGCCGGCACTCTGCAGGGCAACGCCGTTTCGCGCCCGCGCTCTTCGTCGTTGCGGCGGGTGCCTGCTCCTTTCCCCTGGTGCCGTATCACCCGTTTGAGTCCATTCGCCTGGGCTGAGACAACCACAGTCGCCATCATCCGTCCAGGGTAAATGGCACGCGGTAAACCGCGCCCTGGACAGCTGCCGTCGCCCGTGCTCGTTTACGCCCTTGCGGCGAACGGCTCTCAAACGGGTGAAGGTTTTATCCAGGGGGCAGGTTCAGCAGGTCCCCGCACAAAGTTAAAACCGCGGCCCCGGCAACTCAACGGGTGATGGTTTTAAAAGGCAAAACAACGGATTAAGGAGATTCATCATGGCAGCACGTGGCGTTAACAAAGTCATTCTGGTTGGACATCTGGGACAGGACCCGGAAGTGCGTTACATGCCCAACGGGGGCGCAGTGGTCAATCTGACGCTGGCCACGTCTGAAACATGGCGTGACAAGCAGACGGGAGAGATGCGCGAAAACACCGAGTGGCACCGTGTTGTCATGTTCGGCAAGCTCGCGGAAGTGGCGGGTGAATACCTGCGTAAAGGCGCACAGGTCTTCATCGAGGGCCAGCTGCGCACCCGCAACTGGCAGGACGATGCCGGAGTCACGCGCTACGTCACCGAGGTGCTGGTCGGGCAGAACGGCACCCTGCAGATGCTCGGCGGCCGCCGTGAATCCGGAGTGCCTGAGAGCGCCGCGCAGCCGCAGAATCCTGCCACCCCGGCACAACCTGCTCAGGCCGCAGCTAAATCCCCGAAAGCGAAGGGCGGTAAGAAAGGCCGTCAGGATGCCGCCCCGTCTCAGCAACCGCCTCAGCCACTCCCGGATGATTTCCCACCAATGGATGATGAAGCGCCCTTTTAAACCACGATGAAGACGCCCCGTTCAGGCGGGGCAGAAAAGGAGAAACACATGGACCATAACGTTTTGTCCCCGCTTGTATCCCTGCCGGATGGCACGTTTACCCGCGAGCAGGCTCAGGTTGTCGCAGCGCAGTATCAGAATGTGGCGATTGAAGATGACCAGGGGACTCATTTTCGCCTTGTCGTCCGTCATCAGGATGACGGCAGCATGATCTGGCGCGTCTGGAATTTTGAACCGGGCGGCGAGGACATGATGAACCGCTACATCCGGGACTACGGAGTACGCAAAACGAAGTAAGCAGTAAGAAGAAGGCCGGACAGGTGGGCTGTCCGGCAGACATTCATCAATAGCTAAGAGGTATCAATTATGTCTGCAACAGAGTCTAAGGTAAAAACTGCACCGAAAACCAGCAAAAAAACGCTTAAGTCTGCCGAAGCTGAGGCGCTTAAAGTGGCTCTCGATGCCGCACAGGTCGAGTATGTCCCTGTGACGGCACTGGTGAAGTCTCCCCTGAACGTCAGGACCATTCCCTATCCGGCGGAGAAAGTCTGTTCAATGGCAGATTCCATTGAAGCCATTGGCCTGTTGCAGAATCTGGTCGTGCATAACCTCCCGGATGGTCGCTGTGGTGTGGCTGCCGGTGGTCGTCGCCTGAAAGCGCTGCAGCTCCTGCAGAGTGAAAACCGTATCGATGCCGGATATCAGGTGATGGTGAAAAAGGTACCTGATGAACTGGCTGTTGCGGCATCAATGGCAGAAAACGAACAGCAGATGGCAATGCATCCGTCTGAACAGATCGCCGGGTTCCGCACACTGGCAGAGCAGGGGAAAACCCCCGCGCAGATTGGCGATTTACTGGGGTTCGGTACGCGTCATGTTCAGCGCATGTTGAAACTGACCGAACTGGCTCCCGAAATTCTGGCGGCGCTGGCGAAGGATGAAATCACCACCGAACACTGCCAGGCACTGGCGCTCGAAAGCGATCAGAAACGCCAGGTGGAAGTGCTGGAATCCGCCCGCAAACGGTCCTGGAATAATGAAGTATCAGTTTCCTCGATCCGTAACCTCATTATCTCAGAAGAGGTTTCCACAAACGGCGACAAATTCCGCTTTGTGGGAGAGGCCGCATTCAGTCCGGATGAAATCCGGGTTGATCTCTTCAGCAGCGAAAACGGCGGCTATGTCAAAAGTGCATCGCTCGATACCGCCCTGCTGGAAAAACTGCAGAACATCGCGGAGCACCTCCGCGAAGCGGAAGGCTGGTCATGGTGTGATGGTCGTCTTGACCCTATTTCACACTACGGGAAGGACACTAAAATCTGGCGCCTGCATGCTGTCCCGCCTGTGGAATATACCGAAGCCGAATCAGAACGTCTTGCGGAACTGGAAGCTCTGGAAGCTAAGTATGAAGACGAGAACCCCGGCGTGAATGATGACGTCTTGGCCGGGGCTCTGGAAGCCGTCTGGGAAGAACAGCAGACCATCGCGCACCGGGCAAAACACCGGGCATGGACGGATGAAATGAAGCAATCTGCCGGAGTGGTGGTTTCCTGGACTGGCCAGGAGGTGAAAGTACAGCGCGGTGTGGTGCTGTGCGCCGATGAAAAAATGGAGGAGAAGGATGCATCTACCGATCAGGTCCCTGAAAAAGTCGAACCGCTGGACGCCGTCAGTGTCCCGTTGCTGACCCGCCTTTCTTCTGAACGCACACTGGCGGTTCAGGCGGCCCTGTTGCAGCAGCCGCAGAAAGCCGTCGCGCTGATGGTCTGGAAAATGTGTAACTCGGTTTTCCATACCACAACGTCCGTCAAAGAGCCGTTCTGCATTAGCGTGAGTGTGTCGCATTACGCGCTGACCCGTGAAGCACCTGACGGTGAAAACAGCGTTGCGTTTCAGGCCATCCAGTCAGAAAAAGAACGTCTTGAAGCCCTGCTGCCGGAAAACTGGCGAAAGGATATGACCACCTTCTTTACGCTCGATGGCGCAACCCTGATGGCACTGATGGCTTTCTGCACCGCCTGCTCCATAGATGGTGTACAGGGCAAGGATGAATTTGGTCGTAAACACCAGAGTTCGCTGGATGGGGTGGAAAACGCCATTCAGTTTGACCTTCGTGACTGGTGGAAACCGACGGCTGATAACCTTTTCTCGCACATGAAGCTGCCACACATTGTACAGGCACTCTCTCAGGCCGGACTGGCTGGCGCAGCACAGGACGCCGCGAAGATGAAGAAAAAGGATGCCGCTGAACATGCAGAGCACTTCCTCTCAAAAATCCGTTGGGTTCCGGAATGGATGACCAGTGCTGACAATCAGAAACAGCTTGCCGCAAAGTCTGAACTCAGTCTGGCAACAAGTCAGAACGATACCGACGCTGATGCCGGCGACGTCAGCGACCATAACAACCCGGCCTGCGCCGCCTGATAACGGAGACGCCGCCCTGCGGGGCGGCGATAAGGAGACTGAAAATGAAAACGTTACTGACTCTGGATGTCCTGAAAACCATGTCTTCTGATGAGCTGGAAGACTACCGCGCCGCCGGTGAAGACTTTCGCCGGGAGCTGAGTCACGCTGTCATGCGCGATCTGACCTCACCGTCCGGCTGGTCCGTGAATGCCGAATACCGGTGCGAATTTGGCGGCTTCTTTCCTGTCCAGATCCGTTTTACCCCCTCTCATGGTCACTTTGATGTGGCGGTATGCAGTCCGGGGGAGCTGAATCCTCGCTGGATAGTGGTCTTTGTTACCCGTGACGGTCAGCCGTTCTCTGTCGTTCGCGTGATGGATGCATTCAACCCTGAACTCATCACCCATACTCTGGATCTCATCGAGTGTCTTGACGCCGGTGGCTACTCGTTTGCCAGCATCATCAGCACGCTGTCACAGGAGGGCGCACAATGATCCCGTCATCCAGTGCTCTTGTATCCCTTAAACCAGCCCGTCAGGCCGCGCTGCAGGCCATCATGACGGTGGAAGAGGCTCGCCAGCGCGGCGCACGTCTGCCATCGATGCCACACGTCCGGACATTCCTGCGCCTGCTGACAGGCTGTAGCCGGATTAACAGTGACGTTGCCCGCCGTATTCCTGGCCTTCACCGTGATCCAAAAGACCGCCTTTCCAGCCTGAAACAGGTGGAAGAGGCGCTGGATATGCTTATCTCCAGCCACGGGGAATACTGTCCGCTGCCGCTGACAATGGATGTGCAGGCTGAACTTTTTCCGGAAGTCCTTCATACCCGAACAGTACGCAGGCTAAAACGTCAGGACTTTGCCTTCACCCGAAAAATGCGCCGTGAAGCCCGTCAGGTCGAGCAGTCCTGGTTACTGCGTCAGAACCTGCTGGGACAGGCTGTCACAGAACTGAATTTTCAGTCACCGGAAACCGTCTGCACCTGGTACACCCGGTGGAGCGACGAGTTTGACGCGGCAGAGCTTGCAGCACCGTTCTGGCGCTGGCAGTCGCGATTCACATCGCTGAAGGAACTGGACTGGCTTCGCATCAGCGGTGAGCCGCTGTATGCAGCGATGTACGAAATTCCGTTAATTGTCCGGGAAACACCTGAACATATTCGTGTTGCTGAACGCTGGCAGGTGCCAAATAAGCTGGCTGATCGGAGTGGTGTATGAAGTGGCGCTATTCTCTGCGCTGGAAACTGCCGCACAGGCCCTGCCCGGGTCCACGGGAACTGATTTCCGTTGTCGTGGAGGCAGGGCAGGCGGCACCTGAAGAGGTGATGTCACGCTGGGTGGCTGGCTCAGGTTACGCTGTATGCGTTGATTTTCTCGGCCAGAAACAGATCCAACGCTGGAGCGATGAACGGAAAGCTGCGGTGAGAAGGCGCAACATGCAGGCTCGTTGCCCCTTTGTTTGCCGACGAGTTAATCGAGCGTGAACTGGCTGCGCGTCCGGAGTATTTCAATGGCAAGTCCGCCCGATGAATAAGTACAATGCTGTCTGACAACTCAGATGGCCAAATACAAGGAAAGCAGAACTATGAGGTACTGGTTGCTCGTTATCTTAATGAACGTGCTGTTCTGGTTGATCGTGAAGCATGTTGCTCCGGAATGGTATGGTTCCCCTGGTTATTATGCAGGCCAAATCATCTGCACACTAATAGCTGCGGTCATCACATGGCGTGATCCGCCTGACTGGTTAGATGGAATCCTGCTCGGCGTTATAGAATTCGGCGTTCTGATTGCCGGGATTATATTCTTTGTCTGGGGCATCGGGTACAAGCTGGCATTCTGGGGGCAACATGATCCTAATACCATATATGCAAGTGCAAACGATGTGATTTTGCCTAATCTTGCGCTGGGCACGGGCGTCTTGATTGCGGGATGGGTATACATTAGATATTTAAAGCGCTAAGCAGCATAAAGCGTGGATATACCTGGTAAGAAATAGCACCGTCCCGGTATAATCGACGTGGCGCTTGAGGCTTTTTGCCTCATGACGTGAAGGTGGTTTGTTACCGTGTTGTGTGGCAAAAAGCAGAAAGCCCCGTAGTTAATTTTCATTAACCCATGCACTGCACCCATTTAGTTGGACTCTCTAATTGGAGAGTCCCATGTCCAGACGTAAATATACCTTTGAAGAACGCCTCCAGGTGGTTATGCACTATTTCACTACTGATGAGGGTTATCGTTTGACATCAGCACGCTTCGACGTCCCTCGAACCCAGGTAAGATTATGGGTTGCAGCCTATGATGCTTATGGGGAAGAGGGATTAAAATCCAGGGACAAGGGAGTCTCTGTTGACCCTGAGGTCAGAATTGAAGCTGTTAGAGCTGTACTTTCAGGTCAGATTTCCCAAACGCAGGCGGCTGCCAAATTTAAAGTTGCTGGCGCCGCTTCGATAGGCAAATGGATAAAAGTGTTCAACGAACATGGAGAGGACGGTTTGCGTTCTTTACGTGTTGGTAAGAAAAGGGCACCCCATATGATTGATGACCCTGTTAAAGCGGAAGCTGTACTGGAATATTCGAAGGATAAACGGATTCGAGAGTTGGAAAAAAAAGTCCACTTCCTTGAATTACGAGTTCTTTATCTAAAAAAGCTGAAAGCCTTGGTTCGGTAAGAGAGAAGGTTCAGGTTATCAATGAACTAAGGCAGTACTACCCATTAGAGCACCTGCTTCAGATAGCTCAGATACCCCGGAGTACATTTTACTATCACCTGAAAGGACTTAAATCTCCGGGGAAATATGATGATATAAGAAGTCGAATCAAAGAGATATATTTTGATAACCGTGGTCGTTACGGCTATCGCAGAATTACGCTTGCTCTCAGACGAGAAATTGGCGTAATCAATCATAAAGTCGTTCAACGATTGATGACATCAATGGCTCTTAAAGCAACCATCAAAGTTAAGCGCTACAGTTCATGGCGTGGTGAGTGTGGTGAAATTGCTGAAAACATTCTGAAGAGAAACTTTAAAGCCACGCGACCTAATGAGAAATGGGTCACTGATGTGACTGAATTTGCGGTAAATGGCCGGAAACTCTATCTTTCCCCTATCATCGATCTCTTCAATAACGAAGTTATTTCCTACAGTATTTCAGAACGCCCTGCGATGTCGATGATTGATGAAATGCTATTGAAGGCATTCGCCAGGCTGGATGACGACAGTAAGCCAGTACTTCATTCCGATCAGGGCTGGCAATACCGACACCGTTGGTACCAGTATCAGTTGAAGTCTTCTGGTATCCTGCAAAGTATGTCCCGAAAGGGAAACTGTCTGGATAATGCCTGTGCTGAGTGTTTTTTCGGGGCATTGAAATCAGAGTGTTTTTATACCAGTGAATTCAATGATATTGATGAACTCAAGGTGGTTCTTGAGGACTATATCCGCTATTACAATACCCGTCGGATCAGCATTAAATTAAAAGGCCTTAGTCCGGTTGAGTATCGTCTGAAGGCCTACCCATTACGAATTTAGTTCTGGTATCAGATTTTGCTCTGATTAACGCGTGCTGATAACGCCTGGTGGCTCTCTTTTCGCTCGCTGTAGCGATCGGCAAGGTATCCCGTATGCCCTTTCAGTAGCAGCGTTATTTTAAATAGTTCCTCAGTGACATCGACGATACGGTCGTACCATGAGGACGGCTTCATGCGCCCATTTTCATCGAATTCCTGCCAGGCTTTTGCTACGGAGGACTGGTTGGGAATTGTGAACATACGCATCCACCGGCCCAGTATCCGCATCTGGTTAACAGCATTGAAGGACTGTGACCCGCCGCAGACCTGCATTACTGCGAGAGTTTTTCCCTGAGAGGGGCGAACAGCGCCTTCACTTAATGGAATCCAGTCAATCTGAGCTTTCATTATCGCGCTCATGGCACCGTGCCGTTCCGGGGAACTCCAGACCATTCCATCACACCATCTGACCAGGCTGCGAAGCTCAACGACTTTCGGATGCGTTTCTGGCGCATCGTCGGGTAACGGTAGCCCTGAAGGATTAAACATTTTCACTTCTGCGCCCATGACTGACAGCAGCCTTCCAGCTTCTTCTGCTGCAAAGCGGCTGTAGGAACGTTCTCGCACTGAACCGTACAGGATCAGGATTCTGGGGGGCTCCTGCAGGTGCAGGCGTTCGGCAATGTGTTGATCAAAGCATTCAGTATTCAGGGCAGGAAATTGTTCCATTTTTCTCCTCCGGAGAGAGCAGGTGATTTCAAAATCAATACATATGATTTACCATATATGTATTCTAAAGGGAACGGAGTGAAAAATGCTACAACCTGTTCAGCTTTTCAAAATCCTGTCGGATGAAACCCGGCTCGCCATCGTCATGCTTCTCCGGGAGTCCGGAGAACTGTGCGTCTGCGATATCTGTGCGGCCACCTCCGAATCGCAGCCCAAAATATCGCGACATATGGCTATCCTGCGCGAGGCCGGGCTGGTACTTGACCGTCGGGAAGGCAAATGGATCCACTATCGTCTGTCACCCCACATACCGGCATGGGCAGCAGAGACAATCACGACGACCTGGCAGTGTATGCGGGAGGATGTGCGTGAATGGCTGGATAAATCAGCCTGCACCTCCTGCTGAGAAAGAAAAACACATTTACATAATCATATATAACGGAGTCTGATATGCTTTTGGCAGGGAGTATATTTTTACTGACGCTGGTACTGGTGATCTGGCAACCCAGAGGCCTGAGTATTGGCTGGAGCGCGAGTATCGGGGCAGTGCTGGCGCTGGGAACCGGTGTCATCCATATCGCTGATATTCCCGTTGTCTGGAATATCGTCTGGAACGCTACAGCGGCATTTATTGCGGTCATCATCATCAGCCTGCTGCTCGATGAGTCCGGCTTCTTTGAATGGGCCGCACTGCACGTCTCCCGCTGGGGTAACGGACGTGGCCGCCTGCTGTTCACCTGGATAGTCTTGCTCGGTGCCGCTGTTGCTGCGTTGTTTGCCAATGACGGCGCCGCGTTGATCCTGACGCCGATTGTGATTGCGATGCTGCTCGCACTGGGGTTCAGCCAGGGCACGACACTGGCCTTTGTCATGGCCGCAGGATTTATTGCAGATACGGCCAGCCTGCCACTCATTGTTTCTAACCTGGTGAATATCGTCTCGGCGGACTTCTTTGGTCTGGGCTTTACACAGTACGCCTCCGTTATGATCCCCGTGGATGCGGCAGCGATTGCAGCCACGCTGATCATGCTGCATCTCTTCTTCCGCAGGGATATTCCGGCCACGTACGACGTTTCGCTGCTGAAGACGCCTGCCAGCGCGATCAAGGATCCGGCAACCTTCAGGGCGGGCTGGATTGTCCTGTTATTGCTGCTTGTCGGTTTCTTTGTTCTGGAGCCGCTGGGGATCCCGGTCAGTGCGATAGCGGCGGCTGGCGCAGCAGTGCTGTTTGTGGTGGCGAAAAGAGGCCATGCCATCAACACAGGGAAAGTCCTGCGCGGTGCGCCATGGCAGATCGTTATTTTCTCGCTGGGCATGTACCTCGTGGTCTATGGCCTGCGCAATGCAGGGCTCACGGAGTACCTGTCTGGCGTGCTGAATCTGCTGGCAGACAAGGGGTTATGGGCAGCGACGTTCGGCACCGGCTTCCTGACGGCATTTCTCTCATCAGTGATGAACAATATGCCGACGGTACTGATTGGCGCGCTGTCGATTGACGGGAGTACGGCGACCGGCGTCGTCAAAGAGGCAATGATTTATGCCAATGTGATTGGCTGCGATTTAGGCCCGAAAATCACTCCGATTGGCAGTCTGGCAACCCTGCTGTGGCTACATGTGCTTGCCCAGAAAAATATAAAGATTACCTGGGGATATTACTTCCGTACCGGCATTGTTATGACTGTGCCGGTGCTGTTTGTCACTCTGGCCGCGCTGGCGTGGCGGCTCTCTGTCACTTTGTAATGAGATACTGATATGAGCAACATTACCATCTATCACAACCCGGCCTGTGGCACCTCACGCAACACGCTGGAGATGATCCGTAACAGCGGCAACGAACCGACGATAATTTATTATCTCGATACGCCCCCGACCCACGATGAGCTTATTAAACTTATTTCAGATATGGGAATTACGGTACGTGCATTGCTGCGCAAGAATGTTGAACCTTATGAACAGCTTGGTCTTGCTGATGGTAAGTTTACCGATGAGCAATTAATCGGGTTTATGCTGGAACATCCTATTCTGATTAATCGCCCTATCGTAGTAACCCCCCTGGGAACTCGTCTGTGTCGTCCTTCAGAAGTTGTTCTGGATATTATCCCGGAGTCTCAGAAAGGTGCATTTACTAAAGAGGACGGTGAAAGAGTTGTTGATGAGAGCGGGAAGAAAGTGAACCTATAATAACCTGCAATATGGATTATTCGGTCGCTGTGAATATACTTTATCTGTATCTGTAAATAAAAAAGAGTCCATTATAATATGGACTCTTTCTCTGAAGCCTTGTTAATTCTGTCCAACTTTTGGGGGTCTGTGCACCCACGAGGCCACCTGTATGCCTAGGGAAGGTGCGAATAAGCAGGTCATTTCTTCCCAAGCTGACTCGCTGATTAAA
>ERZ791760.669-NODE-669-length-12079-cov-3.426397_pt1 | contig 12079 bp, 7 predicted proteins | sample MGYA00509950_ERZ791760 | MGnify/ENA primary metagenome ERZ791760 (study PRJEB30046, sample SAMN00792002) | human gut metagenome | study: EMG produced TPA metagenomics assembly of the A metagenome-wide association study of gut microbiota in type 2... | reverse complement strand
CGAGAATGCCGCACAGGGTGATGGCCAGCGAGATGAGGATCGTCGCCACCGGGCGGTAAATGAAGAGGGCGAAAAACTTCACTTACGCCTCCTCTTCCTGACGCGGGAAGCGGCGCTTCAGGTGCAGCGACAGGCGGTCGAACAGCAGATAGATCACCGGGGTGGTGAACAGGGTCAGCACCTGGCTGAGCATCAGACCGCCGACCATGCCGATCCCCAGCGGACGCCGCAGCTCGGCGCCGACGCCGGTGCTCAGCATCAGCGGCAGGGCGCCGAGCAGGGCGGCGAGGGTAGTCATCAGGATCGGCCGAAAACGCAGCAGACAGGCCTGGTAGATCGCCTCCCGCGGCGGCATGCCCTGCTCGCGCTCAGCGGCCAGCGCAAAGTCGATCATCATGATGGCGTTCTTCTTCACGATGCCGATCAGCAGAATGATGCCGATGATGGCGATCACGTCCAGCTCGCTGCCCGCCAGCCACAGCGCCAGCAGCGCCCCGACCCCGGCGGTGGGCAGGGTGGAGAGAATCGTAATCGGATGGATAAAGCTCTCGTACAGCACCCCCAGCACGATATACATCGCCACCACCGCGGCGACCACCAGCCAGACGGTGCTACCGAGCGCCGACTGGAAGGCCAGCGAGCTGCCCTGGAACTGGGTGCGAATATCGGTCGGGAAATCCAGCGACTGTTCGGCGGCGAGGATCGCCTCCACCGCTTCGCCCAGCGAGTAGTTGTCCGGGACGTTAAACGAGATGGTGGTCACCGGGAACTGATCGAGGTGGTTCACCGACAGCGGGGTAAAGCGCTGCTCCACCGTGGCGATGGCGGTCAACGGCACGATGCCGCCGTCGCTGCTGGTGAGGCGGATATTCTCCAGCGCCGCCAGGCCCGGCGTCGCCTCGGTATCCTGCTCGAGCACCACGCGATACTGATTCGCCTGAGTGTAAATAGTGGAGATCAGCCGCTGGCCGAAGGCGTTGTACAGCGCATTATCGACATCGGCCATTGAGATACCGAGGCGGCTGGCGCTGTCGCGATCCACCTTGATATAGGCGGCCAGGCCTTTGTCCTGCCAGTCGCTGCTGACGTCGGCCAGCTGCGGCTGGGCCTGCAGACGGCTGAGCAGCGGCGGTACCCAGGTGCTCAGCGCCTCGAGGGAGTTTGCCTGCAGGGTGAACTGATACTGGGTGCGGCTCACCGTGGTGTCGATGGTCAGGTCCTGGGTCGGCTGCAGGTAGAGCGCCACGCCGGGGACGCCGTCCACCGCCTGCTGCAGGCGGCTTATCACCGTCTGGACGCGATCGTCGCGTTCGTCCAGCGGCTTGAGGTTGATCTGCAGACGGGCGCTGTTCAGCGCCGGGTTGGTGCCGTCGACGCCGACGAAGGAGGTCAGACTCTCCACCGCCGGATCCTTAAGGATAATGCTGGCCACCTGCCGCTGGCGCTCGGCCATGCTGGCGAAGGAGACCGACTGCGGCGCCTGGAGGGTACCCTGGATAATGCCGTTATCCTGGATCGGGAAAAAGCCTTTCGGGATAAAGACCCACAGGATAATCGACAGCGCCAGGGTGCTCAGGGCGACGCCGAGCGTCAGCCACGGATGATTCAGCACCCGGCTCAGCCAGCGGCCATAGACGGCGATCACCCGTTCGAAGAAACGCTCGCTGGCCCGCGAGAAACGGTTCTGCTTGCGTAGCGATTCGTGGCTTAACATGCGGGCGCACATCATCGGCGTCAGGGTCAGGGAGACCACCGCCGAGATAAGAATAGCGACGGCAAGGGTGACGGCGAATTCGCGGAACAGGCGGCCGACGATATCGCCCATAAACAGCAGCGGGATCAGCACCGCAATCAGCGAGAAGGTGAGGGAGATGATGGTGAAGCCGATCTCCCCCGCGCCCTTCAGCGCGGCGGCCAGCGGCTTCTCGCCTTTTTCGATATAGCGCGAGATGTTCTCGATCACCACGATGGCGTCATCTACCACGAAGCCGGTGGCGATGGTCAGGGCCATCAGCGTCAGGTTGTTGATCGAGAAGTCGAGGAACACCATCACCGCAAAAGTGCCCACCAGCGATAGCGGCACCGCGACGCCGGGAATAATGGTCGCCGGCACGTTGCGCAGGAACAGATAGATGATCATCACCACCAGGGCGATGGCCAGCATCAGCTCAAACTGGGTGTCGCGCACCGAGGCGCGGATGTTAGTGGTCCGGTCGGAGAGGACCTGCACCTTCACCGATTTCGGCAAGCTCTCGGTGAGCTGCGGCAGCATCTGGCGAATGCTGTCGGCGGTGTCGATGATGTTGGCCCCCGGCTGGCGCTGGACGTTCATCACGATGGCCCGCTGCTGGTTGGCCCATGCCCCGAGCCAGCTGTTTTCGGCCCCTTGTTCGACGCTGGCGACATCGCCGAGCCGGATCGGCGCCCCGTTCTGATAAGCGATAATCAGCCGGCGATAATCCTCAGCGGACTGCATCTGATCGTTAGCGGAAAGCGTCACCGCGCGGGCCGGACCGTCGAGGCTGCCTTTCGCGGAGTTAACGTTGGCGCTGGTGATAGCGGTGCGCACGGTTTCGCTGGTCAGGCCGAGGGCGGCGATGGCCTGGGCGTTAAGCTTCACCCGCACCGCCGGGCGCTGGCCGCCGGCGAGGGTCACCAGACCGACGCCGGAAACCTGGGAGATCTTCTGCGCCACCCGGGTCTCCACCATGTCCTCAACCTGGGTCATCGGGATGGCGGAGGAGGTGACGGCGAGGGTCATGATCGGCGGATCCGCCGGGTTCACCTTGCTGTAGACCGGCGGGTTGGGCAGATCGCTCGGCAGCAGGTTGGTGGCGGCGTTAATGGCCGCCTGCACTTCCTGCTCGGCGACGTCCAGCGGCAGGGTCAGCTGGAACTGCAGCGTGACTACCGAGGCGCCGCCGGAGCTTTGCGACGACATCTGCTTGAGGCCTGACATCTGGCCGAACTGGCGCTCCAGCGGGGCGGTGATGGCGGAGGTCACCACGTCCGGGCTGGCGCCCGGATAGAGGGTGACTACCTGAATGGTCGGGTAATCGACCTCCGGCAGGGCGGAGACCGGCAGAAAGCGGTAGCCGATGATCCCGGCCAGCAGGATAGCCACCATCAGCAGAGTGGTGGCCACCGGACGCATAATAAACAGCCGGGACGGGCCGCCGGTGCGGCCTGGGGGTAACACCTGCATCAGGAACGCGCTCCGTGTTTACCGCTCTGGCGCGGGGCGGGCTGCGCCTGCTCGCCGCTGCTGGCGGTGACAACTTCTACCTTCGCCCCCTCGGTCAGGCGGTCAATCCCGTCGGTGACCACGCGATCTCCGGCGGAAAGCCCGGCGCTGATGACTACTTTCTGGCTGTCCTGGATCCCGGGCGTCACGCTGTGTTTGCTGACCTTATTCTCATCGTTCAGCACCCATACGAAATGCCCTTCGTTGCCCATCTGCAGCGCGGCGGCAGGGATCACCACCGCGTTCTGCTGGGTGTCCACCAGCAGGCGGGCGTTAACGAACTGATTGGGGAACAGCGCGTCGTCCAGATTGCTAAAGCGCGCCTTCAGCTTGATGGTCCCGGTGGTCGCATCGATCTGGTTATCGAGGCTCAGCAGCTCGCCGACGCTGATTTTCTGCTTATTGGTGCGATCCCAGGCTTCGACGCTGAGCGTTTTGCCCGCTTTCTGCGCCTGCACCACCGTGGCGATGCTGCTTTCCGGCAGGGTAAAGACCACGTCGATCGGGTGCGTCTGGGTAAGGACCACGATCCCGGTGGTATCCCCGCTGGAGATCTGGTTGCCGATATCGACCTGCTTTAAGCCGACGCGGCCGTCAATTGGCGCGGTAATGCGGGTCCAGTCGAGCTGCAGCTGGGCGCTGGCGACGGCCGCTTCATCAGCTTTCACCGTGCCGGCGGATTCCACCACCAGCGACTGCTGAGTGTCGAGCTCCTGGCGGGAGACGAGGTTGGTCTTCACCAGCTGCTGGTAACGAGCGAGATCGCGGCGGGCGTTGGCGGGGGGGGCCTGAGCTTTCGCCAGCTGACCCTGCGCCTGGGCGAGAGCGACTTTAAACTGGCTGGGGTCGATCTGCGCCAGCAGGTCGCCAGCTTTGACCTGCTGTCCCTCCTGGAAATGAAGGCTCAGCAGCTGGCCGTCGACCCGGCTGCGGACGGTGACGGTGTTGGCCGCCGTTACCGTACCCAGCCCGGTGAGATAGCGCGGGACCGCTTCTTCGGTGGCGGTGGCCGCCTGCACCGGCGCCAGCGCGGCGCCAAAGCGGCCATGGCGTGCGCCGCCCGGCCCCTGCGGGCCCTGCCCGGCGGCGGGAGCCCCGCTGCCGCTCGTCCCGCGATCGTGCCAGAACCAGTAGGCGGCCCCGGCGATAATCACTACCGCCAGCGCGGCGCCCCAACGACGTATGTTACTGCCTTTCATTAGTTTACGGTCTCATCCTGAAGCGTTTCGCTGAATGATACTAGTTTAGTGAGGGAAGGGGCCGTAAAAATGGAGGAATTATGAAAAGAAGGTTGAGAAATGTCTGGATAACCGCCGCGACGCCGGGCGCTCCCGCGGCCGATATCCGGGGTGATATCAACTTTTAGTTTAAAAAAGCAAAAAATAGTTGTATCCGCGGGGGCTTTAATTAGATTTATGCGGTGAATAAATCAGTGCATTCCCATAATAATAAAATATGCACTTAAAAATCAACGTGTTAAATAATCAGGGGTCATTGCTGTGGCAAACGCAAACAAACTCACGCTCTTCATCGTCGTTTTTATGCTGATGGGGATCCTCTCCGGCGCGGCTATCCATGCCTACGCGACGCCAACCACCGTTTCCGCCTGGGCGGACAATATTACGCTGCTCACCGATCTGTTTCTGCGGTTGATCAAAATGGTCATCGCGCCGTTGGTCTTCAGCACCCTGACGGTCGGCATTATGCGCCTCGGCGAGACGGCGACCATCGGCCGGGTAGGCGGCAAGGCGATGGTCTGGTTCATCACCTCCTCGGTATTATCCATTCTCGTCGGGCTGGTGATCGTCACCTTCCAGCACCCGGGCGCCGGGTTAAACCTGGCGGTGCCGAAAGAGGCGGTGGATACCGGCCTGGCGGTCAGCGGCATGAGCCTGAAAGGGTTCCTGTCGCACACCATCCCCACCAGCATCACCGAGGCGATGGCCAACAACGAGATCCTGCAGATCGTGGTGTTCTCGATGTTCTTCGGCATCGCCGGCGCGTCGCTGGGGGAGAAGTTTAATGCTCCGCTGGTGGCGGCCCTTAACGTGGTGTCGCACATTATGCTGAAGGTGACGGGCTATGTGATGTACGTTGCGCCGCTGGCCATCTTCGCCGCCATCTCGTCGGTGATTGCCTCCCAGGGGCTGGGGATCCTGCTCAACTATGCTTCGTTCATCGGCGGCTACTACCTGGCGGTGCTGTTGACCAGCGCGGTGCTGATTGCCGTCGGCTATATGGTGCTGAAAAAAGAGGTTTTCCGTCTGCTGAACATGCTGAAGGACCCGGTGCTGGTGGCCTTTACCACCAGCAGCTCGGAAGCGGCCTATCCGAAGACCCTCGAGCGACTGGTGAAGTTTGGCTGCTCGCGCAATATCGTCTCGTTCGTCCTGCCGATTGGCTACTCGTTCAACCTCGTTGGCTCGATGGTCTACTGCTCCTTCGCCGCGATGTTTATCGCCCAGGCCTATAACGTGCCGCTGAGCTTTAGCGAGATTACGGTCATGATGCTGACCCTGATGCTGGCCTCGAAAGGTATCGCCGGGGTGCCGCGTTCGGCGCTGGTGGTGCTGGCGGCGACGATCCCTAGCTTCAATATACCGGTCGCCGGGATCCTGCTGCTGATGGGTATCGACCATTTCCTCGACATGGGGCGCTCTGCCATCAACGTGCTGGGTAATGGCATCGCCACCGCGATGCTGTCGAAAAATGAAGGGTTGCTGACCGACGAGGAAGCGCAGCCGGACTGGGAAGTGGAGAAAGCGGAAGCCTGATCCTGCCGCGCCCTTTCACTGAGGGCGCTATTCCACACGGAAAAAAGACCCCTGACAGGCACGTCAGGGGCAATGTGACGAAGTATCAGTTTTCCTCGTGTAGCGTGTTTTTTATTATATAAAGACGGGCGGTAACGTCTTTATACCGAGGAAGCGTCAGAGTTTAACGTTATGTCCGCCAGCGCTGGATATTTTTTAGCATCCTGCGGCTATTTTCGGATTTCCGACAATATAGCCAGGTCAATATCTTATTTTTTTTGTGCTGCTGTTTGCCTACCAGCGCTCACGTAAAAGATTCATAAACTGGAAAAATTCATGATTATTATTCAGGCTGTATTTTTCCATGATCTTATTCTTATGATAGGCGGCGGTGCGGGGACTCACACGCTGCAGGGCGGCGATTTTACTCATATCCAGCCCTTCGAGAATACCGTGCACTACGGCGGTCTGCGATCGCGATAACACGCGATGCGGACAGCTGGCGCAGCTGAGTTCCCGGCCTGCGGCGTCGGTAGCCGTGGGGGTCATACAATGCTGGAGCTCGCTTTTAATGATCGTCAGCAATTGCGGAATACTGGCCGTTTTTAGCGAAACAAAAATGACCCCTTTCAGGCAGTTAATCATGAATTCATCTTCCGGCAACTGGTCATAGCTATGGAGAATAATCAGCGAGCTACCTCTTTTTCTGTTCTTAATCAGGGTATTACACAGGTATATTTCCCCGGGGATCACTTCGCAGATAATGATATCTTCAGCTGACAGATCGGTGTTACGCCAGGAAAAACGCGCCCGCAGATCGCCCCGGGTGAGGTCATTGACCATGGCCACCAGCGATTCACGGACAAAGGCGTTGCGGGTGTTGATGGTGACATTAATGTTTCTCATGGCGTTATTTCCTTACGCAAAACATAACGCCATGCTGTGACAAATCCTCCGGGCGTATGCGGTGTGTTGAAGATATAAAAGCACCTACAATAATTTTTTATTATTTTAAAGTGAATTATTTACGACGCATCGAACGCTTATCGTTAAAAGTAAATTTCTGCCGCCTCCTGTCTTTCAGATAGGAAATAAAACTGTATACAGAGATGCTGAAGAAAAAAATGCATAGCAATAAAACTAACCACGTTTGCATGGCCATCGTTGTTACCCTGATTGTGTTGCATGGTGTCAGAATTTGCCGCGAACGGCTAATACGTTTTGTTATATGCTTTTCTGTCCCGTGAAAATCTTACGCCATCATCCTGATGTGCTAGCACTATAAGAAAGTTCTTAAGGTCATCGTCAGTCTCATTCCTCTCATTTCTCTCAGAAAATGAGAAAAATTAACACTTACGAGTTTTTTATATTCCGCGCGGCCGCCGACGCGCCCCGTCGTTCAGGAAATAAAGGCCAGTCCCTTACCAAAGATTGCGCGAACGGGCAGGTGGATCCCCTGCTGGCGTGCCTTGTGATGCAGGCGGCTAACCACCACGTCGATCCGGTGCAGGTCAGGCTCGCTTTCATGGGAAAACAGGCAGGCATGGAGATCCAGTTTGCTGCACACTTCGTTGCGATTGCGCATCAGGAGCTCCACCAGGCGATATTCCTGCTGGGTTAACTCCAGCGTCCGGGCGTCGGGTGAAATCAGTTTATCCTCGTGCAGACGCCAGCTGCCGGGGGAGACGGCCGGCGGCGTGCCGATCGCCTCCGCAGTCGGAGCCGCCGGACGGTCCTGGCGCAGGCGCGCGCCGAGGGCGGTGAGGGTCTCGGCAAGATGGGCGAAGTTTACCGGTTTGATCAGATAGGCATCGGCCCCAAGGCTCAGCGCCTGCAGTTTATCCTGTTGCTGACCGCGGGCGCTGACCACCACCAGACCGTAGTGCCCCAGCTCATGCAGATAGTTCAGTACGCTGAAGCCATCCTCGCCGGGCAGGCCGATATCAACCAGCACGATATCCACCGGATGGCTGTGCAGTTGCCGCCAGAAGGCTTCGGCGCTGCGCGTCCCCCACACCTCGAAGCCGCGATAGCCCAGCCAGGCCAGCAGTTCATCCAGCAGATCGGCGTTATCTTCAATTATCGCCAGCCGTAAAGCCATACGTCGTTCTCCTCTTAAGCAACCGTGGGGAGGGTGAGAATAAAGGTGCAGCCGTCCGGGCCATGCTCGGCCAGCCACAGTTTGCCATCATGAGCCTGCACTATCTGACGCGCAACATACAGTCCGAGACCGGTGCCGCCTGGCACCGGCGATGTGTGCTCGCCGCGGCGGTAGCGCTCAAAGATCAGTTCCGCCTGTCCGGCGGGGAGTCCCGGGCCGTGGTCGCGAATGCGCAGCTCCGTTTGCCCGGCATCGGAATGAATATCGATGGCGATTTCACCGGGGGGCGAATACTTGACGGCGTTATCCAGCAGATTAGCGATGGCGATGCACAGCAGGCCGGCATCGGCCTGCAGCTGCGGGCTTTCCACCGCGCCGTGCTGGCGGATGTTCAGGTAGTGATCATGGGAGATGGCCACCACCGAGGCGGCCATGTTGATCACCGTCAGCAGGGCGGTCTGCTGGCGCTCGACGTGCAGATCGTGGGAGGCGAGCCGGGCGTCGGCAAGGCAGTTATCGGTGAGCTGCACCAGGCGGGTGGCGGCGCGGCCAATGCGATCGAAGCGCGCCTCCTGGCTGGTCGAGGCCGCCGAGAGGCGAAGATTCTCCAGCGCCGCCTGGATCACCGCCAGCGGGGTGCGGAATTCGTGCGCCACCATGCCCATAAACTGCCGCTGGTGGAAGCTGGCTTCACGCTCAATCTGCAGTTCGCGCGCCAGGCGCTGCTTCTGCTCCAGCTGGCGGTTTTCAGCACGCACCCGCAGAATGGCAATGATCAGCACCGTAATGATGTGGACGATCAGCGCGTACTGCCAGAGGGAATAGATCGCCATATGGAACGGGATAATCCCATGGATCGACAACTGCACCAGCACCGCGGCGGCGACATAGAACGGCGGCAGCAGACCCAGCAGCAGGGTGGTACGGTCGATAGCTTTTTTGCGCCACAGCCACCAGGAGGTGAACAGCAGCACCGGGGTGATAATGATGAATACTACCCCTTCAATCTGCATCGCGAAGCCGTAAAACCCGAGCGGAATACTGACCTGCAGCACCAGGTTGAGTATCACGGCGGCGATCAGCAGCTGATGAAGTCGCGGCATATTCTTCTTCAGATCAAAAATCTCGCTGTGCAGCCAGAGGGCGGTGGCATAGCTGAACAGCGAGAGGCTACTGATCATAAAATCCTGGAAGGGCAGCGCGGCGTGGCCGAAGAACCACTCCGGGAAGCCGTGCAGAGCGGCCACCAGCGGATAATTGAGCGAGAAAAGACAGATCCCCCATAGCAGACGCCGGCGCAGGGCCAGCGCCAGCCAAAGCGCCACACCGCTGGCCACAGCGGCCAGGCCGAAGTAGAAGCTCCAGAAAGCGGTGTCAGCGGTGGCCCGCTGCACAAACGCCTGCGCAGAGGAGAGCGAGGCCAGCAGGATCAGGGTGCTGGTGCTCTGCAGGCGAAAGACCAGCTCATAGCCGGCGTCGGTTGGCGGAGGGGGCAGTATCAGCACCCTTTCCCGATAATGCAGATCGCTTCCGCGGGCGCCGTCGCGATCGCCAAAGATGCGCTGCGTCCACGGGCCATCGCTGCCCAGTGGCCGGTAGTAAATGGTCAGATGGTCGACGAAAGTGGGGCCCAGCTGCAGCCAACGCGGCTCCCCGGCAAACCACGTGCCCGGCAGCTCGCTGCGCAGCCACCAGGTTTTTCGCGAATAACCAAAGGAGGGGATCTGCCGGGTGGTGGCGAGCTGGTCTGTGGGCAGGGCGGCAAAGCGATCGAGGGTCATCTGGCCGCTGTCGTCGGCGTACCACTGGACCGGAATATCAATCCCCACCTGGCGCGTCGCCGCCTGCGCCTGCGGGGCGACCAGCAGCAAGAGTAATCCACAGCTGAGCAGCCAGCCTGCCAGGAGCCGCGGCCGGCAACGCCGGACCGCCGCGAAGATCGCAGACACCCTTTTCAATCACGCCCCCTTGCGGCATGCAAAGATTACTGACCGCAGACGTCTGGCTACGGTATGGATAATACGCCCCCGGAAGCGGGGGAGAGTGGACAGGCCTGTCCGGACGAACAGGCCATTTTGCGTGGGAGACCAGGAATATTCCAGCGTAATCTGCAGCGCCAGGATCAGGACAGACCTGCTGCGCGGCAGCGCCGGGCGAGGGCTAGCGGAAAACCACCTGCGCCCAGCGGGCCAGCCCGGCGGTCACTGAGCCAAAATCATCGCCGCCGGCCAGCGGAATACCCGGCAGCTGAGCGGCCAGCGCCTTTTTGATCAGCGGCGAACGGGCGCTGCCGCCGGTAAGATAGATCACATCCGGGGTGGTCTGGCTGCTGTCGAGCGCGAGCCGCACCTGTTCCATAATGCGGGTCAGGGGCTGATCCAGCGCGGCTTCCAGACCCTGCTGGGCGATGGCGGTGGCCAGATCGTCCTGAATAAACGGCAGCGCAGTTTCGACGCTGGCGGCGCTGGAGAGGGCGATTTTGCTCTCTTCGGCGCTGCGCACCAGACGATAGCTGAGACGCTGGCGCCAGACCTTCAGCAGCAGAGCCACCTTGTCGGCATCCCGGGCGCTGCGCAGCAGATCGTTCAGCAGGCGGCCGTTGGCGGTGCTGTAGAAATCGCTCTGCGCCGGCACGTCGTTGATCGCCACCGCGTTCCACCACGGGAGGATCGGCAGCGCGGTGCCTTTCTCCGTTTCGCCACCCATGCCGAGGAGGGGCATCAGGCATTTGAAGGCCAGGGCAATGTCGAGATCGTTACCGCCGATGCGGCAGCCGCTGTGGCCGAGCAGGCTCTGCTGGCGGTCGGCGCGCTCCCGCCACTGCGGGCCCATCAGCAGCAGGGAGCAGTCGGTGGTCCCGCCGCCGATATCGACGACCAGCACCCGCTTTTCTTCACTGAGGGTCGCTTCGAAATCGAGCCCGGCGGCCACCGGTTCAAACTGAAAGACCACATCGCGGAAACCGGCGCGGTGGGCGGCCCGCTCAAGGATCCCCTGCGCCTGGGCGTTCGCCTCATCGCCGCCGAGGCCCTGGAAGTTAATCGGTCGGCCAATCACCGCCTGGTCGATCTGCTCGGGCAGCTGGCTTTCGGCCTGCAGCTTGATATGCAGCATCATGGCGCAGACCAGGTCTTCAAACAGGGCCACCTGCTGCGGCTTCAGCCCGCTGGCGCCGAGGAAGGATTTGGGCGATTTAACGAAGTAGACCTCTTGCGGATCTTCAACATACTGCTGCAGCGAGGCGAGACCGAACTGCACGCTGTTGCGCAGCACCTCGATGTCTTCGTCGCGGTTGGCGGCGATGGCCCGACGCAGCAGCGCCTGGTTTTCGTCGCTGTGGGTGGGGACATCATGATGGCGATAGAGCCACTCGCTGACCGCTTCGCGCGTCGGCGCGCAGAGCATGGAGGGCAGCAGGGCGCTGCCGTTTTCCAGCGTTAACAGCTGGGGGGTATTTTCCCGCATCACGGCCACCGAACAGTTGGCGGTGCCGTAGTCAAAACCAATAAACATCGTCTGCAAAATCCCCATGCCGGTGAAGAAGGGGGGCGACTTTAGCGGATCGTCGCCATGCCGACAACCGGAATTTAAAAGCAAGGCGCTGATGGTCAAGGGCGACTATCATTGAAACGCTATATAAAGGAGAGCTTATGGTGCTGTTACCCTGGACCCCGCCCTATGACTGGGCATGGATGGTTGGTTTTCTGCAGGCGCGCGCGGTCGCCGGCGTCGAGCGTTTTCACGATGGGGGCTACAGCCGCAGCTTTGGCGTGGAAGGCCACCGCGGGCTGATTCATCTGGCGCCGGACGAAGAGGCGCAGGGCCTGCGGGTGACCCTCTCCCCGGGGCTGCAACCGGTGGCGGAGATCTGCTATGCGCGAATTGGCCAGCTGTTTGATTTAGCCTGCGACCCGCGGCAGGTCGCCAGGGCGTTGGGCTCTCTGGCCCAGGCGCGGCCGGGGCTGCGCCTGCCGGGGGCGC
>ERZ791760.667-NODE-667-length-12088-cov-4.601346_pt1 | contig 12088 bp, 7 predicted proteins | sample MGYA00509950_ERZ791760 | MGnify/ENA primary metagenome ERZ791760 (study PRJEB30046, sample SAMN00792002) | human gut metagenome | study: EMG produced TPA metagenomics assembly of the A metagenome-wide association study of gut microbiota in type 2... | reverse complement strand
TGAGTTTTTTAAGTGACGTAAAATCGTGTTGAGGCCAACGCCCATAATGCGGGCGGTTGCCCGGCATCCAACACCATTCATGGCCATATCAATGATTTTCTGGTGCGTACCGGGCTGAGAAGCGGCATAAGTGAAGGTGAGCTGCCATGTTTTACGGCAGTGAGAGCAGAGATAACGTTGATGCCCGGCAGTACTTTTGCCATTACGCATCACGCCTTCAGTAGCGGAACAGGAGGGACAGCAGACGGAGACTGAAGCCACGGGAGCACCTCAAAAACACCATTATACACTAAATCAGCAAGTTGGCAGCATTACCAGGGCGCAGAATGAAATATCTGAACATATTGATTCCTTTTTAGATAAAAATAACATTCACAGCCGTCTTAATTTCATTATCGCCAGACCACTGTTTTCTCATACACCGCAATCACACCACGCCTGATTAATTCCTCTTTAACGCGACCATAAAGCGCCATGCCTTTTGTATTACCGGACAGGGATTTAATATAATTCATCAGGGATGAAGTATTCGCCGGGCGGTTCCCTGCAGATTTTTTACTTAATGACTGGACTTTATCGGTCAGGTGCAGCACTTCATCGTTACTGATTACCATAGGTGCCGCCTTCGGTTTCTCTGCAGAGCAAGGCGATGGTATACGGCAACATCGTCTCCCCGCCCTGCATAGCTCGGCAATGACGCCATCATAGCCTTTATCATTCGAGATAATATGAAATATCGTCTCTTCCGGTGCAGTCGCGCTAAGTCTTCCCAGCTCAAACACCAGATGGAAGTCCACATTATTTTTTGACACATTCGCAACCTGGAATACGCTTACCGATATATCACCTGCATACGTTACAGCTGGAAAACGTATAAACTCCTGCTGAGGCCCGGTAAATAAAATAAGGCGTTCATAACGGGACAGACGGACACTTTCAAGTGTACCAATATTTTCATAATCTACGAGAGCAATAATTTTTTCAGTCATCGTCATCCAGAATCTGTCTGCACGGACAGTTATGATGCCGCAGCCTGTAATGCGGCAAATATAAAATGAATACCTGTTGCTATTTCAGGCATACCCTCAGCTAATTTTCGTTACATCTATTAGCTGAGGATTCCCAGGTATAATTATCAGGAATGGGTAAATATAATTAAAGGGTCTGACTCATCTTTCGTTCAGCTCGCAGCAGCTCCTTCATCATGCGCTCACTGGCGTACTGCGCTTCCTCTGCAGTGACGGTCGCAACGGCATTCCCCTGCAGATCATAGCGGGAGGCCCCCACCTTCATCCGGGACAGATAGCCCGCAGACCGGGTCAGACTCTTCAGGCACTTAATGACCTGTTTATGCGACAGCGGCAGGTCGCGGTTCACAATGTCGGCAAACAGCTGCTCGCGCATTCCCGTCGCCAGCAGACGGGGTGAGTTTCCGTCGAACAGCTGTGGCCAGAATGCCTTCAGGGTCATGATGGCCTGTTCCGGCGGCAGCAGGCGAAGATAACGCACCGGAGGTGGCGTCTTTACCGCTTTATCCGGCGCCGGCGCAGCGTTGCGCGCGTCGGCTTCGGCCGCTTGTTTAGCCTTCTCAAGTTTCGCTTTCTTTGCCTTCCAGGCCGGCGGGGACGAGACCACCACGACCTTCTTTCGGCGCACCACACCAGGAGCAGGGGTTGCCTCTGCGGGGGCCGTGCTGTTCTCCGCCGGTTTTCGTTTCAGGCTCAGTACAGGGCGTTTTTCTTCACTCATAAGGGGCCATATCAATAAAAGCTACAGGTCTGTGCTATACGATACGCTAACGGTATCATCGTTTCACCTCGCAATGCAGTGGACACAACGATGATGTCCCCTTTGTCACGTTTACGGGCAATGTGCCCGCCCCCCGGACCTGTGTCCGGTTTTTTTTTACATCGAGACGACAATACCGAGTACCGCCAGGTGCACCGCATAGAACATCACGAAGAACTGCCGCGGCCAGAAGCGTTTCACACGTTCTCCGGCAGATGAGCACACCATCAGCGTCAGCAGCGCAATCGCCAGCCCGGCCACTGATTCACTCACGTCATGCATATTCATCAGCAACACCATGAGGGCCCACAGCACCCCGTATCCCAGCCGTTCCTGTGCATGCTGTGCGCGACAAAGCAGCCAGCTGGCGGTGAGCATGCCCACTCCGGCCATGCCGTAGCTGCCGGTTGACAGGGGTATCCAGGTGACCAGCAGTCCAGCCGCCGGGAGGGTGTAATACCAGGACGGCTGGCTGACCCACCGCAGGACCTGGCCCGTAACGGCAAAGGCAAACAGAATATTCCCGGTATACCACGGGTACCCGATGAGCATAAACGACACCTGGGCGACCAGCGCCCAGCCCCACAGGCTGTTCAGTTGAGACTGGCGTATTTCCGCGTGCCGTGCCAGATTCATTCCCCATGCCAGACCGAACAGCGGAAAACAACCACGTCCCAGCAGGCGCATCACTTCATTGTTTCCGGCCAGCAGTAAGCCGGTGTGGTCAGTCACCATCAGTACCAGTGCGACCGTTTTAATCATATCCGTTTGTCCCGGTGTCCAGGTCAGCAGGCGCTGAAGCCAGCTGTCTGTCGCGCCTGGAAATGTGTGTTGTGCTCTCATGTTTTTTTTCCTTTTAGCGCTCCGGCAGACAAGCCGCAGGCGCGTCAGTCGCCCCCGAGTGTTTTCTCGCGGTTAAGGTCACGAACCATGTCCCGCTCCACAGCCTGCAGACGCTCACGCTGCAGACGTTCTGAGGCCACCTGCTGAATCGCCTCCTCCTGGCGCCGGAACTGAGGATCATCCGGTAGCGTCGTTTTCTCCGTACCCGGCCGGTCACGCTCCAGTCCGCGAATGACGTCCCCGATAACCTCTTTCACCCGGTCCGCCGGCTCGCCGGCTTTACGCGCCTCCCCGGCCACTTCCCGGGCAGTCTGTTCCGCCTGTTTTTCCATTTCCCGGCGCTGCTGTTCTTCTGCCGCCCGCTGTGCCAGTACCTCTGGCGGGAGGATAATGTCAGCCCCGGCCTGCGGTACCGGAGCCACCGGCGCCGGTTCAGCCCATACCCGCCCACCGGTCATGGCCCCGGGGTTCCAGGGGCGGTCATCACCGGCCAGCCGCACCATCGGGATTGTCGCGGGCCATTCTGACGCCCTCCCCCATATTCCCGGCCAGCAGGCTTTCTCCGTTGCGGCTGTTCTGCAGCGCCACGAACCGGGCGTCTTCATTGCCCATAATTCGTCCCTCTCCGCCGATAGCCTCCAGCCGTCCGTCCCGATCGGTCAGCGGGCTGAGCCAGATACCGGCGGCTTTCCCGTTTTTATCAAATGCCGGCAGCGCCACATGCGGCTGAGGGTACTTTTTCCCCGGAGAAATGAATTTTCCTGGTGAACTTCCCTGTGCCAGACCGGACTGCTGCAGGGCTGCCCGGCCCGCGGCGGTTTCATCCAGTGGCCTTGCCCGCCCGAACAGCAGATCGGCTGTTTTCACCGCCCGGTCGTTACGGGGTTCAAGAATATCGTGCGCCGTCGCTTTCTCAGGTGAATTCTTGATGGCCTTTATCCAGCCCTCACGGTTGTCGGTGTAGACCTGAACATGCTGTTTCATGCGGGATAAAGCCACATAGGCAGACTCAAAGCTGGCCATCTGTTCCCGACCACCGGCCACCCCTTCCAGCGCGATGGCATACGGTTCGCTGGCCCCCTGGGCGCCGTGGGCGGTGATGGCGTAGGCGAGGTCGATATGCTGCTGTGCCTGCTCCGCCTTCGGGGTCAGCGTACGGGTGATTTTGCCATCAGACAGCGTGACACTGTCACCCGAAACAGACTGCACTTCCCAGATACTGTTGGCCACATAGCCGCGCTCCGGGTCACTTTTGCTGAAGCGCATTCGGTCCCCCTGAGACACGGTGATCTTTTCCTGACGATAGAGCGTGACGCCTTCTGCCGATGCCTCCCGGGGTGAGATAAATCGCTCCTTTCCTTCACTGTCTGTCAGGGTGATCAGCTGATTATCCTTATCCACCTTGCTGATACGGTGGTATACGTTATCAACCAGCGCCACCGCCTCCTTGTGAGCCGTCCAGGTCGACAGTTTGCGCAGTTCACCGTCACGGATGTTACTCGTGACCAGCACCGGCAGGGTGATTTCCTCTTTGCCGGTTTCCCCGTTCTCCCGCCGTGCGTCATGGATCAGACTGTTCAGCGCCCGCCGGTCCTTATTCAGATGGGTGATCACCAGCGTCTGCGACTGTGCCTCCGGGGTCCGTCCGGTATAGTCCTTCACCAGCGCCTCGTAGAGCGTCGCGGGCTGACCTTCCGGCAGGGTTTTCCCCTCGCTCAGCGCCTTTTCTATCGCCTTTTCCTGCTTTGGCGTGAATTCCACCACAGAACTGCCCGGCGCCCATGAGCCTTCTTTTCTCGGCACCTGCTCCGGCGTGACCTGCTCGATGGTGGTCAGGGCGCGGTGCACATCCCGCTCAATCAGGCTGTAGACCGCCGGTCGCAGCTCAGGCATCTGGCGTACAATCTCTTTCATGATGGCAACGTCGGCGGCGCTGCGCTGCTGCATCAACCTGAACGGCTGGCCCGGCGCGATGGGCTGCAGCTGGTCGTTATCCCCACTGGACACCGCCCGTCCACCGCCGGCGACGATGAGGGAGTGGGCTTTTGCCATATCGGCCAGCCCCACCATTGAGCTCTCGTCGAGCAGGAACAGGGTGTTGCTGAAATCGGGTGTCTGGCCATTGCGCTGCAGCAGCTGCGTGTCGTGGAGGAACGATGCCGTCGTGCGCGCCTCCACGCCAGCACTCTGCATTTCCCCGACCGCGCGATGCGTCGGCGCCAGACCGATGACGCGCGGACGGGTCTCTTCCGGCAGCAGACTGATGGCACTCATGACTGCCCGGAACTGGGTGGTTTTCCCCACCCCGGCATACCCCTGAACCACCGTGAAGCGGTCCGTGCTTTCCAGAATCATCCGGGTCGCCGCCCGCTGTCCGGCGGTCAGGTCCGTCATCAGACTGGCCGGCACGCGGTCCATCAGGGGGGCCACCGCGTCTTTACCTTCCAGCACGTGGGTCAGGATGCTTTTTTCGGCGTCCCAGGTCTGACGGGAAATCAGCAGGTCATTGCCGTAGCCGTGCGCCACCGGTACATTCAGCAACTGCCCCGACCTGATTTGTGCCTGGATGGTCGTGTCGATGTCCGCCATCGAAACCTTCCCGCCCCCGGTTTCCATTGCCGTCGCCAGCAGCTGGGGCCGGGAGAAGGTCAGGTCCTGGCTCTCAAGCAGCGGGATGGCCAGGTGAATGGCCTGTTCTGCCGGGGTATGCAGCCCGGCCTTCTGCTGCGCAATGGCCGCATCCAGGTCCGTCTCGCCGGATCGGGACTTCAGCTGCTCTGAGACCACGCTGAACGCGGTATGCCGCGACAGCTTCTCCGTCGTACGCGCCGCATCCTGCGCCGAGTACAGCCGGAGATGACTTCCGCTCTGCGCCAGCTGGTTGAGGGTGGCGTTATCCAGCTCACGCTGCGTCACCGACGCAAAGACCGTTGCCGTCTCGCTAACCGACCTGCCGGGACTTTCCACCCAGCCGTGGCCGATTTTAATACCGTCAAACACGCCCGCGCCCACGGCCAGGGTCTGCGTGGTTTTCTGCCCCGGCCGCTGTACCGTCAGCTGCCCTTCCTCCACTTTCATCACCGTGATGCTTTCCCCGCCCTTCAGGCGTGTGTCCGGTATCTTCCCGAGCACCGCCAGACGTTCCCCCTCTGCCACCGGCAGTGTATCTGCCCGGAACAGCGTCCACTGGCTGTCGACCGCGGAAACCTTCAGATCCAGACGGACCCCATCCCGGTCTTTCAGGGTCAGCATATTGCTGCTCGCGGTCACCCGGTCAATGACAAAGCGATCGTGCGTCCGGTTCTCCGGATCCCAGCGTTCCATCACCATCCCCTCCCGGTAATAATCCCGCACGCCCCGGCTTTTGCTGTCCAGCCACACCGGCGTCAGGGCTGTAATGGTCGTGTCTTTCTCACCCAGCACCCCCTCCTGTCTGAGGGAGTCTCGGATGAGGCCGTTGAGTACGCTCTGTTCACGCGTCCCGCTGATTTGGGCCACGCTTTCCTGTCCTTCACGCACGCTGACGGCAAACTCCTGTGCCAGCCGGCTGTAGCGTGCTCCTTTATCCGGTTCACTGATGATGTCGGCTGTGGTCTGATGGCCCCCCTGCCAGCGATACGTATTCACGCCGCTGTCCTTCAGCACCGTCAGCGCACTGCCGGTCCCGCTGCGCTTCCCGCTGTCGGAGAGCAGGACCTGCACGTTATGGCGCATCGCGCCATCGAGCAGGGAAATCGTTTCCTTCAGGCTCAGCTTCTCCGCCTGATCCACGATGAGTGTTCCGCCCGGAATAAACGCCGTCCCGTCCTGCAGGGCGGATTTACCGGTCACCGTTTCCCCGGCCAGACGCACATCACCGGCGAGAAAATCACGTGAGCGGTTATCGGCAGCCAGGATATGGACGTCACGCCCCTGCTCCCGGGCCATCAGGGTTAACTCGGCCACCCGCTCCCGCTGGCCGGTTGCACCACCCTGACCGGAAACGATACCCATTACCGGGCGATCCTGCGCCAGCACACTGACGGCATCGCTGAAAGGGACCTGGCGCACCACAGACGCATCAGGCGTGACGGAGACATGATTCTGGCGCTGCACCTCCTGACTCAGGGCTTTGACGGCGAGTTCATCGAGAACGTGGATGTTTGAGGTGAACAGGCCTTTCTCGCGATCGAGAGGGATAAGCTGCTCCCGTTCAATGGCGCCATCGATGCCCTTTCTCGCCAGCTCAAACACACCGTCCTTCGCCTCCAGCTGGCCGACCGTGCGTGCCAGCAGGTCGGCATACGTGAACTGCACCTTGCGGTCGCTGAGACCGGCAATCGCTTTCGTCACCACATCCGTGATATCCGGACCGTCAGTGTTCACCGGCGCGGCAGGTGCACGGGCCAGCTCTGCGGCTCGCGCATCGGCGGCCTCACGGTACCCCCGGATGTCAAACCCGGTCTCCTTCAGCGTGTTCATCCACTCCACCATCTTCTCTGCCGGATCGATGGCTTCTTTCGACTTGCGGGTATCGAGCGCGGCCACATCCCGTGACTTCAGGGAGGCATCGGGTCCTGCAGCCTCCCGGAGTTCCTGACTGCGCGTGGAAAACGACTCAACCGGCACGCCCTCCATCTCCCACATGCCATTCCGACCCGCATCGACTGTCTTGTAACCCATAGACTCAACATCGGCCCTGAGAGAGTTCTGGTATATCTTTCCGAAAGCGATGCGGTTGGCCAGTATGGTTTCGGAGAACCCGGTTTTACCGACGGTATCGCTGGCCAGCGTCTGCCATTTATCGCCGTTCTGTGTCGCGTTGATAACCACGCTGTGTGTGTGTATCTGTGGATCCTGAGCGCGCGATGTATCATGGTTAAAGCGGGCAATAATCAGATTCCCGGTCAGGACCGTTTCAGACACGCCATCTTTCTTTACCCGTGTGGAAGCAAGAGACTCCACCTGGTTAAGAGCCACTGTTACCGCGCGATTATGAGCATCGATAAGACGCTTATCGCCGCCCAACATAGCCAGCATCGATACACTTTTCGGTGCCGAGAACGTCAGGTCATAACCGGGCCGGTGCTTATTCACGCCATCCTGTATCCGGGTCAGGTCGCTGCCATCAGGTAGTTTTCCCTGCAGAAGCTCCGTGAAGACCTGCTTGTCTACCTTTCCTTCAAGTCCCAGCAATTCTGCGCCTTTACCCTGCCAGCGCTCCTCCATGCTCCCGATGACGTAGTAATTGTCTTTCTCTGTGTAGTAGTTACCGGCACTGCCCGCCGATTTAACCTGGCTGAAACTGAGCATCAGAAATTCCCTCCAATCTCGACATCATCCTGCTCATCGTGACGGTGGCTGTGGTTGATATTGACTTCCTCACGCCGCTGCATATCCCGCTGTGTCTGCTCATCTGCCAGCCAGGCGTCATACGCCTGCATGTCCTCGATGACGCCGTCCTCGTTCATGCCGGCCGGCAGCATGTCCTGTCCCTGTTCCGCTGACTGCTGCGCCAGTTCCTGTTGTGTCCCGCCTGCAGCTGTTGCAGGGGCACCGGAAGAGGATGCTGTTGAGGCAGCAGCGGCCGCTGCGGCTGCTTTTGGTTTGATCAACGGTACGGTCGTGACCCGCAGGACGGAAGGCTCCGTTGTTCTGACGGAAGGTTCCGCTGCCGGACTCTTTGTTGTCGGCGGCGCTTTTACCGGTTCCGGAGATACTGTCATGTCTGCTGGCGCAGGCTGACTGACCGGCTCAGGTTGTTCACCGGCGTGACTGTTTGTATCAGCGGGCCCGGATGCCGGCGCATCCGGAGTGAAAAGCGCCCTGGCAAGGCTGCCTTCAGCTTCCCGCGCTTCAAGCAACGCACTGAGCCGCGCATCCACCCGCGCATCGAGAGTGCGAGGAATAAATCCCTCGGCAATTTTCGGACGCGGTTTGTATTTGAGGGCCAGTTTCACGGCCGGATACGGCCCGGGCAGCGTGACATAGCAGGACAGGTCAGGCAGCGTCTGAATATCGGAGTAACTGACCAGCGTTTCCCGCTCTTTTTCTTTCCCGGTCGATACACCATCACGCACCGGGTCAGCACCGTAAGAATACTGCTCGCTGGCCTTGAGGATTTCCTTCTCACCAATTTCACCGGCAGCAAACTCCGCAATCTCCTTACTCGGGGAGCGGAAGAAGGCCCGGGTGTTCATCACGTCAAAGAGCGTGGCGGCAGGCTTGACGCCATAGATATCTTCCAGCTGGGCATAGGACTGAATACCGAACACATAACAACCACCAAATTTACGCGCCTCCGGGAGGATTTCGACCAGGTCCGGCAGCTTGTGCAGCGTGGGGAGCTCGTCGGCGAAAATCCACACGCGCCGGTTACGGTTCTCCCCCATCGCCAGCAGGCCGCGGATAGCAATTGACAGCCACATCGAGATAACCGGCTTCAGGGAAGCATGGGTGTCAGCGTTGGAGGAGATAAACAGCCAGCCATTGGGTCGGTCCTCACGGACACCGCGCATCCAGTCCCGGATAGTGAACGGCTCGCCGTTCTTCTCAATGCCCTGCAGGTAGCGAATAGCCTTGACGTAGTTGGTCAGCACGGCACGAATGGAGATGGCCGTTTTCTCAATTTTCTCTTCAACCAGGTTCGCTGCCGGCGTGTTCTGCAGATAGGCGCGCAGCTTGTCGATTTTAATGGACAGCATGGTATCGACCAGCTTCTCGTAGCTGCGATCCTTGTCTTCACGCATCAGGTACGCGCCTTCGGCAAAGATAGTGCGACCGGAGCCCTGCCAGAACGGGTCTTCTTTGGTACCCATCGGGATAAGGGTGTTGGAGATGTTGTCGAAGTCCGGCAGCGTCAGGCACTCTTTCCACAAATCCCAGGCCGCGCAGCGCGAATCCAGCGGGTTGAGGATTTTATCCAGTGACGGGTCATAATAGCTTTTGACGAACTCACAGGAGCGATCATAAATGATGGCCATATCGCCACGTGCACGCACGTAGTTCAGTAGCCGGCGGATCACTTCTGATTTACCGGAGCCTACGGTACCGTGGAGGCAGAAGTTCTGGATTTCGGAGTTTTTAAGAATAGGCAGATCGCCAATTTTAATATCGGAGGCCATACCATCACGCTTCATCTGGCGGGCCACTTCTTTGGGCTTATCGGAAAGCTGGCGCCCGCCGGTATTCTCATCCTCACTCTGCTGTTTCCCCTGGCGGCCCAGCACCCAGCTGGCGATGAAGAACGTCACGATACAGATAACAAGAGAAACCACGGCTGCAAAGACGAAACTGGTCCACAGCTGCTCTCCGCACCAGATAGTATATTTATCAGCCAGGATTTGTTCTGAGGTATATTCCAGCGACTGGCCGTAATACTGAATGGTGTATACCGGCTGGGAACGAATAATATCGCGCATCGGCCCCAGCGTCGTACACCACCAGTATACGCAGCCGTTCACAAAGGTTTGCCAGCTGAGCCGGTACATCAGCATCAGCCCGCACAGCACCCAGAATAAAATAAACAGCACGTAGAAAATAATATTGGCAATCTGACCAAACATGCGAAAGCGCATATTGGCGATCTGACCGCCCTGCGTCATATCTTTGGCATTGAAACTCATGGCACTAATCCGTCAGTAAAGTATTAGGGTCGGAAGGACAAATTAATCAGCGGAAATACACCGGCACAAAACAGGATTACAGTCATGCCCGGATCCATTGATGGCCAGGCCGGATACTGACTTCTATTAAGAGGTTATGCAGAAGGTATAGCCCTCTGAGCCAGGGCAGTGCCCGCCTTTAATATACGACTTCGCCACCTGCCGTCCGGCCTCATCGACCAGGGCATACAGTGTGGATGGCAATGTTTCAGTCGTGTACTGCAGGCAGACGCAGTAGCATTTCACCGGATGTTTAATCATATCCGGACGTTCAAACCAGCCGGTTGACGGGAAAATCCGTGTGCCGAAGAGCCTGTCAGAAGGAAACTGAGTCTGCACGGACCAGGCAAACACGTCGTCAGCGCTGTCGCGGCGATTGACGCCGGGGATATACAGATTTTCTGCTTCGCGGACAACACGGGAGGCAAGAGAGGACAAGGCGGAGTCATCCGTGCTGGCCGGGCCTTCCACACATATGGAAAGATGGAAGTATTCCGGTTTGCTCTGTACTTCTGGCTTTGCATCGGAAATAACTGACGCCGTGTTTCGCTTACGCTCCACGGAAGACGTCATTATTTTTCGGAAAAAGACACCTGCGATGAAAACAAGCAGAAGAATAACTAACGCGCTGCAGATATACATGATGTGGTCACTGAAGAGAGAACAGACCTCGCGATGTGACAGAGAATAAATGCCCCCCGCCGCAGGATGTGGGTAAATATCGCCAGGCATCAGTTCATGTGTATCAAGAGACCTGACAGGCACAGATATTGTCATAAATAACCTCTGTTCAAATAAAGACGAAAAGACTCCGCCGAAGGCGGCAACGCCTCACAGATGCACAAATAAATTGCGCAACTGTTCACCGTTTAGATGTGGAATTAACTGATTATTTGACGAATGAATTCTGACACGCCGGAAAGGTGATGCCAGTCTGGCCCGGAGTACCCGGGCCGTGGAATAGAACGCTTACAGGATATTAGCGATCGATTTTGCCAGCTGGTCTTCAAGAACAGGCTGGGCTTCAGGGAACTTGAGGTTAACTTTATTCGCGTTAGAGACGACGCGAGTCTGGTATTTATTCTGATTACCCGTTTCAGTACTTGTCTGCACTTTTGCTCCGGATGTTCCCTGACGTAATACGGCCACGTTATCAGTCTGAACCTGTGTTTTGGTTCTTTACGCGATCTGAACATCGGTGATCATGGTGTAGTTCACATCTTCCACCATCGCGTCAGCCGCCATTCCGACCAGACCGGCTGCAAGCCCTACTCCCAGGGTTGCTCCCGCGGAACTGGAGTTGTAAGCGGTAATCCCCGCCCCAAGAGCGGCGCCAGTCACAGCGCCCTCATAACCCCGGCTTAACCAGCCCTGAGACTCACGAAGGTCCATTTTATCGGCCTTGAGCACATTCGCCTGGATCCAGTAGCCCGCCGTATCGGGGTTACTGACGACCTGATATCCCTTTGAAGTGACAGCGCTGGCAATTTTTGCCTGCAGGCCACTCATATCCTTATCGGAGGTATTTTTGATTTGCAGATAAACTGTCTTATTATTTGAAGGTTCCAGCCAGATTGTTTCGCTCATCTGGGTTTTTACTTCCAGATTTCTCTTTTTAATGGCGGTTCCCATTGCACTACATCCAGATAACACCAGCGCAGAGCTGACGACCATAACAGTCATCAATTTATTTAATTGCATACAAATTCCTTGTGCCATAATCATTATGAGACATACAAATTCCATTTCTGCATCCAGAATGCGCAGTTCTATATCCAACTTTTTATTTGAGTGGAAATTTATTAAAATTAATA
>ERZ791760.662-NODE-662-length-12188-cov-3.825847_pt1 | contig 12188 bp, 9 predicted proteins | sample MGYA00509950_ERZ791760 | MGnify/ENA primary metagenome ERZ791760 (study PRJEB30046, sample SAMN00792002) | human gut metagenome | study: EMG produced TPA metagenomics assembly of the A metagenome-wide association study of gut microbiota in type 2... | reverse complement strand
CTAAGCTAGCGATCCCGGGACTGGAATCACAGGCGGCAGTGACTTGACGCTTACGCTTATCGCCATCGGCGACGAGATGGTTACGCTCCAGGCGAGGATAGCCAGACTAAGCCCCAGCATTGACGTGGCCAAAGAAACACTTGCCTCCCTGTCTGCAATCGCGGCTCAAACAGGTAATAGCCTGTCAGAAACTGAGAGGTTATGGGAATCACTAACGACAGCGTTAAAGGAAACTGGCGCCACTAACTCGCAAATTCTCGGGTTGACATCGACACTGCAAAAAATTGGCACGATCGGTGGGTCCTCTACTGAGGAAATGGCAAACGCATTGCGGCAGTTCGGCCAGTCTATTTCTGGCGGTATCGTCCGCGCTGAAGAGTTCAACTCTATTCTTGAGCAGATGCCTGAACTTGCGCGCCAGATTGCGGCGGGGCTGGGGATATCAATCGGCGATCTTCGCAAGAGAATGCTGGAAGGTAAACTGACGGCTCAGGACGCCCTGAACGCAATTCAACGTCAGTCGCAGTCGGTCAATGAAGAGTTCGATAAAATGCCAGTCAGCATTGATCGCGCAAAGAACAGCCTCGATGTGGCCTTCAAAAATGCCATTAACGACCTGAACCAGGCAATAGGCCTGACTACGACCCTTGCAGGATTAATGCAGAGCGTCGCTGACAACCTCAATTACTACAACAACAATGTCGGCGATTCTTCAAGAATGCCGAAGCTGATCAAGCTCCAGCAGGATCTGAACAATGAGCTGAAAGACGGCCAGAGATGGTATGAAACTGACTCAGTTTTTCAGGCCAGAAGGGCGCAGGCAGCAGTGCAGCTGAAGCAGATCGAGGGGGAAATAGCCCACATTCGAGCAAAGGCTCAGAAGGACGCCGGAAGCAACCAGTTTAATGCGCCGCCGACCAAAGGCGATGACGCCGCAACCAAGAAGCTCGTTCAAAACTCTGAGCGCCGGCTTGCATTGGCCAAACTTGAAGGCGAGGCGCGAGCCAGGCTTCAGGCCCAATATGACGCAGCTGATGCTGGGGTGACTGATCCGAAGCGAATCAAAGCGCTACAGGATGAGTACGCCGAAACCTATCGGGTTACGGAGGCGAGGAAGGAAAACGACAAAGCCGGGAAGCAGTCGGCGTCTACCGCAGATTCTATTGCCCAAAAACTCGAAAACCTTCGCCAGCAGTCTGAGCTTGCAGCGGGCTCAACTCAGGAATTGAGCCGTGAGCAGGCGATATTGCGTGCGCAGCAGTCTCTCGGTAAATCAGCTACTCAGGCTCAAATCCAGGAAGCAGGCAAATACGCAGCAGCCGCATGGGATGCAGCCGCAGCGGCGAAGGGGGTAACAGAGGCGCTTAATGCCATTCCGGAACAGGCTGAGAATAAATCCTACGCTGAATCCATGCAGAACCTGAAAGCGGCGCTGAACGCCGGGAAGATTGATCTGCAGGAGTACAACGCAGCCACTGAGCAGATGGAGCAGCAGCATCAGGCCAACCTTGCCAAAATACGCTCGCAGCAGGTGGTTAACCCCACCCAGCAGGCACTTGCCGAAGTTGACCCGGTGCAGCAGTTGGCCAACCAGCACGCGCAGGAGTTGGCGCTGATTCAGCAGTTCGAGCAACAAGGAGTTCTCGCCCATGAGAATGCATTAGCGCTGAAAAATGCCGCTGACCGGCAGTATGAGCAGCAGCGGATCGCGGCTCAATGGGAAATCCTGAGCCAGCAAAGCCTCGGCTATAACATGCTGACGAGTGCGGTGGATGCGTTTAGCGGGAATGCCTCCAATGCGATCACCGGTCTGCTAACCGGCACAATGTCAGCACAGGAGGCGATGCGGTCGCTAGGTAACACCATCCTGAACAGCGTGATCAACAGCATTGTTCAGGTTGGCGTCGAAGCGCTGAAAAACTACATCCTCGGTCAGACGCTCGGTGCCGCATCGGTGGCTACATCAGTCGGACTGGCAGCAACCACCGCGTCTGCCTGGGCTCCGGCGGCCGCGATGGCATCGCTCGCCTCGTTCGGTGCTAACGCTGGCCCGGCAGCAGCTGGTATCAGTTCGACAGTTGGGCTTGCCAGCGGGCTTGCGCTTGCCGGCGCTCGCTACAACGGCGGCCCGGTATCAGCTGGCGGCCTGTATCAGGTCGGCGAGAAAGGTAAGCCAGAGATTTACCAGGCCAGCACCGGCAAGCAGTACATGATCCCTGGCGATAACGGAAAGGTCATCAGCAATAAGGATATGCAGTCAGGAGGAGGGATCAGCGTGCAGGTGAACGTCATCAACCAGTCTACCGGCGCCACCGTTCAGAGTGCCAACGGCTACATGCAGGACGGTAGTGCAGTTGTGGACTTGCTGATCACCGACATGGAAAGAGGCGGCCCGGTATCCTCTCAGATGCAGCAGACATTTGGACTAAGCCGCAAAGCGCAAGGTGCTTACTAAACCAAACCCGCTCCGGCGGGTTTTTTAATGCCCGGAGGAAACGTGGCAACAGTTCAATACCCTCCGTTCCTGCCGCTTCCCCAGCGCGCCGATCAGAACATGACGCAGGATACAGCCTGGCAGACGACGCAGACGGCAGTGGGACCTGCGATATTTACCCCAATCACAACGGACCTCAAAGCAACCTGGACACTGCAGTGGATATTCACGCTTGCCCAGACCGAGCGATTTAAGTCATGGCTGCGCTCGCCGACATATTGCGACCGCGGGCGCAACTGGTTCCAGATGCCGATCGACCTGGGTGATACGCAGGGCGTGCAGCAGCAGACGCTGCATTTCGTCGACATGCCGGTGCAGACCAGCAAAAACGGCAACATTGTCACCTGGACCGCAACGGTTATAAGCAACGGTATCAAGGACATTACCGAGGACTATGACGACTGGATTGTTGAGGCTCAGCCTGGCTATGGATACTGGCTGGATTACCTGATCACCGAAGTGATGCCGAGGGCCGACTGATGCCGACATTGAGAGAGTGGAAAGAGCAGCGGCCAGCCAGCGATATCAAACGGACAGTGGAGTTTTACCATCCGGCTTTCGGTTATTACCGGGTAGTAAATAATCTGTTCCGCCCAGCGACGTTTGGCGGCAACTCGTTCGAGCCTGCGCGGTTCAGCGTGACCGAGCCGGCGCAGGACGGAACGGCAGTTATATCCATGACAATCACCTTTGTAGCCGCGACGGAGCACGTGAGGCGGACGCTAAAAAGCTGGCGCGGGGCGGCGCGAATGACGCCGATAAAATGTCTGTATCAGCAGTGGGATGCGATCGGTGATGCATCATCCCTAAAAGACTGGACGCTTTACGTGAACGACATTTCAGCCGATGCCAGCAACGTCACTGTGACCGCCGGCAAGACCAATCCGCTGACGCTGGCCAACTCCATCATTTTCACCACGAAAGACTATCCAGGGCTAATAACCGTATGACACAGAGCGACTTTATCGGGCTTGTTAACGGCAAGCCCTGGGCTAATCGCGCCTGCAGTTTTGAGCAGATGGACTGCTGGGGCCTGGTGGTTCTCTATTACCGGCATGTGCTAGGCCTGGAGCTGCATCACATCGCTGGCTACGAATCGGGAGCGGATTTCATCACCTGCTACGAACAGGAACACTCCCACTGGCGGCGTGTTCCTGTGGCGGTCACCGGCTGCATCGCCGTTTTTTACCGCGGTGATGTGCCGGCGCATATCGGTGTGATGATCAGCCCGGTTAAGTGCCTGCATGCCCGCGGGGAATTTGGTTTCGTACGCTGCGACAGCCCGCTGGCGCTTCTTAAGGTTTACAGTCGCGTGGAGTACCTGATCCATGGTTCGATATGAGTTACAGAGACTGCCCGGCGCGCCGCTGCAGCGGGGGACGGTAGATGCCGGCACCACACTGGTGAGCCTGCTGGATTCTCTGCAGCTGCACCGTGATGTTGTCGTGAAACTGAATGGCCGCGCGCTGCCGGACGATTACGATATCAGCCGGCCACTGCGATCTGGCGACGTCGTGGCTGTCTTCGACCAGCCAGAGGGCGGGGTGGGAAAGCTCATCACCACGATATTGCGTCCGGTCACGAAAATCCTCTCCGGCGCGCTGAAGGTGTTCGGCCTGTCAAATAAGCCCAGCGCGTCAGTATCGGTGGCGACAGGCGAATCACCCAATAACGACCTGACCGGCCAGACGAACCGGGCGAGGCTCTACAAGGGGCGCCCGAACATTTACGGCCAGTGCCGGGTGTTTCCTGACCTGATTCAGGAGGCGCTTTTCGAGTTCGTCGACAATAATAAACAGCTTACGGAATGGTTTGAGGTCGGTTACGGCAGGTACACCATCTCCTCGATCCGCTACTCGGAATCGAACCTCGGCAGCCTGGCGGGCGCCAGTTCTGCGATTTATAACCCGGGAGACGTGATCGGCACGATTGAGGTGGGATATCAGTTCGATGACGTCGATAACGAAACTGTCCCCGGGTTAAACGAATCCCAGGACTTTCCGGCCCAGACCGCGACCACGACAGCGCCGACATCAGTGGAGATCGAGAGCAATCAGATCAAGGCTGTCGTGCTGTCGAACGATGACAACTTTGCCTACTTCGCTGCGCTGGCGGTACCTCACCCTGTGTCATTCGTCATCAATGCTACCTGGAACGACGGTGGCACAAGCGTCACACGCAACGTCACCGGTGCCGGGAACATCATCTCCTCTGAGAGCTTTATCGGAGACGACACGCTGTCGTACACGACGTTCTATATCGGCGAACTCTCGGGAGAAATTACGTCTCTGCCGGGCAATGCGGTTATCAATGCGACGCTGTTCACACTGAATGACAAGACGCCACTAGTTATCGGGCCGTCAGTGTCGCCGATCGTCTCGACGCAGGTCTGGGTGCATGTGCTGGTTCAGCTCGGCGCGACGGCCGGCACAACGCAATACCGGATCAAGTTCTGGCAGGTCGACGACGACAACAATCAGGTCCCGGGGACGTCCGAGCAGCACGATTATTTCTTCGATAACGACTTCCAGGTGACAACCCGGTATTTCCGCACAACGCATAAGTTCGTCCCGGCAGCCGGGGCGGGGCGCTATGCGGTGACCATCGAGCGCCTCGACAACAGCAATGACGCTAACGTTGTGACACTGATGGCGATCCACGCGGTGAACGTGCGCGAAAACGTTGTTTATCCGGAAGACACGATTGCCCGCATCACGATCAAAGGCTCGAATGACAGCAACAGCAACCGCGAGCAGAAGTACAACATGCTGGCGCAGCGGCATACCATCAGCTACGACCGGACTACCGGCGCGGTTGATTACACACTGCGGCCGAGTCGTTCGTTTGCTGACGCTATCCTGCATGAGTGGGTGGTTGTGGGTAAGCAGGACGTGGCAAGTATTGACGTCGCAGCTCTTTATGCCATTGCAGACTCTTTGCCGGATGAGGCGCTTGGGTATTTCGATTACACCTTCTCGGATGAGAAGCAGCCGTTGGGTGAGCGCATAGCGACGATCGCCAATGTGGCCCGCGTTGACGGCAACAATATCGGCGATGTGCTGACGTTCTGGCGCGATGAGAAGGCGACAAATCCCGATGCGGTTTTTGCTCGATCCAATATGTTCTGGGATGAGTACAAAATGGCATGGCAAATGTCTCTACCCGGCGGTTACGACGGCGTGGCGCTGGACTACGTTGACCCTCTGACGAACAAGAAGGCGTATATCTACCTTCAAATTGACAGCAGCGGCATCACCGAGGTGGAGGATGCCACGGTTAACGCGATGCAGATCAGCCTGGACGGCTGCCGAAACGCCACTCAGGCGATAGACCGGGCCTGGCTTGAGGCGAGGAAAATCCTTTACTCACGCCTGACTATGACGGTGAAAGTGCTGGAGTCGACGCAGGTGGTGCGCGGTACGGTGGTTCAGTGTCCTGACATGTACGATAACGCGCAGCAGACCGGATATATCACCGGGCGCTCCGGGGATGTGTTCTCGACGTCAGAGCGTATCGACTTTTCTCTCGGCGATATGTGGGTGGTGATGACCGACACCCTCGGAAATTACCGCGGGCGCTGGCGAGCTTATCCGGTAAGCGGCAAAGCCCAGGCATTCCACGCTGCAGCCGATACCTTCGATCTGAACATTTATGACCGCAACACGGCACAAAACCCCAGCCGGTATTTCATCGCTACCGACTCGGAACTGAACTCAACAATCTGGCGAGTCGATAGTGCCAAACCCAACGGTGACGATACTCAAACCCTCTCACTCACTGAGTATTCAGACTCGATTTACCAGTAACACACAGCAGTAATTACCAACCTTAGCGCACACCATCAGATTGACTTCTGAGGGGGTGGTGCGCCTTTTATAGGGCGACAAGACATGGCAGAAGTTCCACTCCCAACGCCGACGCAGGCTCCGGTACCGAGTACCGATATTCGTAATGCGGTATTTGCAGGCGCGAAGCTTGACGAAGAAGTTACTGGCCTCGGTGATTTCTATACTGACCGTCTTGGTGCAAAGCATCTGACAAACACAGGGAGAAATAACCAGTTTCAGGATGCGCAGAATCAAAGGGAGTCTGATTTCGTTGCGTCACAAGCGGATAAAGAAGCGCGTTTTCAGCAATTCCTCTTAAACTCTGGCTATCAGTTTTTAGGAGATTATGAAAACGGACCGTATACAATTAACGCCAGAAACCAGATTATTCGTTATCAGAATGAATTCTGGCGTTTAAATGCTGCAACTAATCCACCATATACAACCACAGGTATTAACAATACATCATGGGCTACTGATATTACGCATCTGGTAAGTGTTGGTGATGCTAATTTAAGGCAGGAATTATCTTTCTCTTCTGGACTAAAATTAATTGGACAATGCGCAAGCATAGCCGCGTTGCGCGCTATTTCATTCGCCTCTGTCGGACAGCAAGTGTTTGTTAAAGAGCATACCTCTGGAATGGGGCAAGGCGGGGGTATATTTTATTGTCATTCTTTGACAAACCCGGGCTCACTTGCTGATGATAACGGGTTCCAAATAGTTACGGCATCTGGGCAAGTCTTACGTAGAAAAGACCGCAACATAATGTCTGCCGAGATGTTTGGTGCCATCGGCGGGCAGGATATAACTCCCGTATTGAATAATATGTTGCTGGCGTCTAAAACGTTTAACATACAAGAGGCCTATATCCCGCATCCTCTTAATAAAACAGATTATACCGCCTCAGGTGGTAGCGTTGCCGATGTCACTGATGGGATAGGGTTTAATTTAATAGGCCTGAAGATGGTAAATAAAGGGCCAGCGATAAACCATATCTCTAATAATATCTTTTTCAGATTCAGGAAGAATGGACCCGGATCGTCTAGTTTTTATGAGCAATGTAGTGCTACGGGGCTTCTCATCCGTGGGCGTAATGCGGCAAATACAGCAGCAGGTAACGACGGATATGCTATTGAGGCATCGGACATAATAGGGTTTTATTGTGATCTGTTCTGTACTGGGTATACAAATACTGCGGCGGCTGCGGTGTCTATATACAATGATACGAGTTTTACGGAGCAATCTCGCATTAAGTTACATATTCGAAACTGCTGTAATGGTATCCATTTCCACCGTAATGCTTCGACTGGAGCGACAAGTACAAACTCATTCATGGGTACAGAACTTGACTTGTCTTTCCAAGCTGCCGTTTCTGGTAAAACTAACAATGGTATTGTTGTAGGAAATTTAGATGGTACTGCTACGTCAAACACATTTGATGTTAATTTGTATGCTTCTAAAATTAAAATGAAATATTGGGCAGAAGGAGGTTCTGCGACACGGGCTATTCTAGTTACAGCTAAAGGTATAGTTCCAGAATCAACAACATTTGACCTGATATCAGACGGTTATGGATTTGGCACGTCAGACACGGATACAACTACAGATCCGGCTACACAATTAATACGTGTTGAGAATGGTGGGATATTCCGAGCTAAATGCACCGATCAGTCAATGCAGACAGGCCTGAGTCACCGACTTAACCAGCTACAGCGTCTCAGGAACAGTATTTTTTCATTCCAGGACGATACGTATAAAGTCCCATATAATGACGCACGTCCTTACATCAACCCTGTGGGGATGTCTTGTATTTGCTCTGGCACTATTGATGTGGCTACGCAGCAAACCGGTGCGTCATGGCAGATATCTGGCCTGCCTATGGGCATGCGGATCAGGGTTACGATAAACCAATACCTGGAGGGAGAACCCGCCACTAGCGTTCAAGAGGTGTGGGAAGTTCTAGTGCGCGGGGACGCGCAGTCAGTAATTTGCACCCCGTTGGTTACAAATGACGTATTAACTACGACCACTGGCCTGGCGGTGGTTAACTCATCATTCGCGACCGCAACATTCCTTAAATCAGTGGCAGCAGCTTTTGGCAAGTTTTGGCAGGGTGACTCCACCAGAACTCGCCTGACTGTTAGAAATAACAATGATGATAACTCATTAACAACAGGGTCATCAGACGGCCGCAAGTTTAGGATATTCCTTCCAGTAAATGCCTCCGCGACTAGTGTTCTACATTATTCAGTTAAATTGGAGGTGGTATAATGTCATTAGTATGCACTAGTGTTTCTGGCGTTGCAGAGGGCCATTTTGTAGTGGGCCGCACCTACAAACCGGACAGTAATGGCCGCCTTACGACCCAAGCCACAGATGATACCGGATGCCAGGCATTGTGGACCGTGGAGAACGACAATATTTACGCTTTAGTTGGAGATTTAGATTCTGAAGTAATAGTCACTTTTGAACCAGAATAACCACCCAAACCCCGCCATTACTGGCGGGGCCCCAGGAATCCCCACCAAACAAAGCCCTGCATCACATCACTCCCAGCTGCGTTCATGCTTGGGTAATCTATTCGAATTAACATCTTATCTGACGCGGCGCGCGTAGAACCACACATGATATGCCTAACAAGTTAAATTATTGATATTTATGATTATTTATTGTGTTTTCTCAGGCGTGTAACTTTGAGTACTCCCTTTAAAAGTGATTGAACCATTTTTTTGCATGTAGTAGAGTTATTGCAAAATCAACCCCATAAAAAAATAATATGAAAATCAGTAAAGTAAAACTCATTGCTTTTATTTCAACTATGCTCGTTAGCGTAGATGTTCTGTCGGTGGCGGGGTTACGCGTTACACTGCTGCCATTATTTTTATATGGTGGTTATATTTTTATTAAAAATAACTACATAGATAAATGGGCGTTTTTCGCCTTGACATTTTCCGTCCTTTGCCTCCCATCCCTGTTTTTTTCAGCAGAGTTTTATAAATCAGTAGGGTATCTTGTATGGATATTTTTTAACTATATAGCTCTATGCGTAGTTTATAAGAGCTTGATTGTTAGATCCCTAGATAATACGTTGCTTGGCGTCAGAGATGCATATAGATTTCAGATTTTTTTAGGCTGCTTGCTTTATTTCTCTGGATTACAGCCACGCGCCGCTGTTCTTTATTATGAACCTTCATACTTTGCTTTATCATTGACGCCATACGTGGTTATGGTTGTTAGTAGCTATATAAAATCAAAGGGGTACGTTGGTGATGTGGTAAAAAGAACCTCTTTTATAGATGTTTTTTTACTTCTCGCAGCGATTTACACGACTAAAAGTGCAAACCTAATGCTTGTATGTGCACTTTCAGTGTTAATAATTTCTTTTCTTGGCAAAGGTAAATTAAAAAAGATATGCATACTTGCGGTTGTGGGTACGATATCAATCTTCGGGTTGTACTTTTACTCACAAAACAGCAATGACTTAATTGCCGTAACAATCAATAATCTGTTCTCAGCATCAGATCCTGTTAAAGCCCTTCTTGATAGAACGGGAAATAGGTGGCCAAGATTTAACCTTGCATATGATATATCATTGTCGAATTTTTGGGGTGTTGGGATAGGTGCATATGAGAAATATACATTATCTCACACGTTTGCTGGCTACACAGGGCTCCCTTTCTACCTCAGTCCTATAGGGTATCCTCCTATAAATATATACTTAGAGTTAGCATCCACTTGTGGTTGGCTTGCTCTGGCTGTATGGTTGATATGGCACTTTAAGATGATTAAGGCAGCGAATAAAAGGCCGGTAGGCGGACCGGTGATTGTCTGCTCTCTTATTGTTGCCATGCTTGCTCTCTTCATAGAGTCAAGCTTTATGAGGCCATACTACTGGATGTTAATGGGTATGGTTATGGGTCAGATTGCGCTAAACAAGCGCGCCAGACAAAACAGTTAAAGGTACGATCATGGTATCTCGTAGAAGTGTTCTGAAGATGACAATACCAGCTGCCGCAGCCATCCCGGTAGCAGTAATGGCTGCGTCAGATAAGCCTGGAAATGATAGGGTTTTTGCGAGCATTTCAGCGTTGTCGTCGTTTTCAGGCAATGACGGCGATATAGGGTTTTTGTTGTCCTACCATGAAGGAAAAATGTCAGGTGGTGGTGTTCTTGTCCATACTATATCGGATGCCAAGCCTGATATGATTCTTTCGTTCCCATCTAAAAATGGTGTCTGGAAAAGGATTCTCGATAATAGTGGATATGTTGATTGTTCCCACTCAGGGATGCTTGCAGAAAAAGGATTTGACAATTCACCTTATCATAACAGGTTAATAAAGGTTGCTGATGATGCAGGTCTGACCATTAAATATGGATCAGGTTCTTATGAACACAACACCAATGTATTGAAAGAGCAATCATTTTCCTGCCCATCATTTGTAGGTTGTGGTGGGAGAAGGGGTGACAAAGGCACTATTTTAAAATTCCTTAATGGTTCAACTTTCAAAATAAAGGGTGGCTCTGGTTATGTATGTAATTCCAAAATCGAAGGGATTACATTTGCAGGGGATGGGGAAACTGATGGAGTCCTTACAATAGCTGATCAGTGTGGTATCTCTGTTGATCGTTGTTATTTTGATAAATGCAAAACTGGCGTGTTAATGCTTAATGAGAGTAAGGGTGGGTTTACTGAGTTTAATGTATTAACTGCTTGTTATTTCACATCCTCTTGTGTAACTGGTTTTGCATACAGAAGATTGAATGGGAACGAGTCATTCCATGGCACAGGAATGAAAGAGTGTGCATTTCAACAGCAAAAAAAAGATAATGATGCCCCTCACATACACATTGGTGAGAAGTGCATGGTATATAATGCGCCAATGACTATTCATGTGTTTAGAGATTATACTACATCTCCAATTATCAGACACGACGGGTTCCCAAGATCAAATGTGTATGGTGTAATAACCGTTGAGAAAAAGCCTAAAAATATAGTAAGCCTTGTAGATGGTAATCCGTTATACATTTTAGGCAGCATATCATGTTTGAGCGAAAATCTGTCAACAACTAATTCAATCCTTTGCAGCAGATTTCAAGCTAATTCTGATGGCTCCGTGAATTTTATACGAAACCCAGCGTCATTATCTGGCGGGTTCGATAGCGAAAAAGAGGCCGTGATTCATCTTAATGCGGGTGAAAGTGCCTTCATGGATGTTACTGTTATTTCTAATGGAGTTGTCAGTAGGGGGCTGATTTTTATAGCTGTAGATACAAATGGTAATGGCAAAATAACTGACACAGGCATGTCTCCAAGTGAGAGTAAATTAAAGCACGATAATTATTTTGTTTTTGACAGGTCAACGCTGTACGTTAATAACAATGGCGATCCATCTGCTAAGTGGATTGCTGATATTTCATTTGTGGCTAGCAGATATCAATTTACATTAAAGTGAAGGCGTAATTTTAATGTCTATCACAAAGAGAATTAATAAAATGAATTCATTTAAATGGATTTTACTGGCTTTCCCATTGGCTCTATTGTCCGGGTGTACAATTGTACCTGGATCTTCTATATCTACAATATCAAAAGATAAACAAGACGTCCCAGATAGTGACTTCAATATTAATGACATGGTTGATGTGACCACAATAACACCAAGCCTTGTTAACCAAATGAGTGCTGACATAATCAAAACTAATTCTAATCCAAGCACATCTTTTGGTAATAAAAGCTACGCGTATAAAGTAGGGCCCGGTGATATTTTACGTATAACTGTTTACAACCACCCAGAGCTTACTAATCCTCAAGGACAATACAGAAGCGCTAAAGAAGCTGGGGTTCTTGTTAAAAATGATGGGACAAT
>ERZ791760.661-NODE-661-length-12200-cov-2.174228_pt1 | contig 12200 bp, 8 predicted proteins | sample MGYA00509950_ERZ791760 | MGnify/ENA primary metagenome ERZ791760 (study PRJEB30046, sample SAMN00792002) | human gut metagenome | study: EMG produced TPA metagenomics assembly of the A metagenome-wide association study of gut microbiota in type 2... | reverse complement strand
TGCCACTTTTATTTTTGCAAAATTTTTCACTTCTAACCAAATTTGCATTCTATTATTCTCCTACTCTCAAATAATAATAATTAATCCATATACTATCCTACAATTAATTATAATCAATTCCCTCTATTGGCAATCTCGAACTTGCCTTAATATATTTTGCCACTCTTTTCCAATTTAAATCAAGTTCACTACAACCATTTTGCAATATTTCAAACTTATTCTGAAATATTTCTTTTAATTCTCCAGAATCTCTATGTTTTATAGCACACATCGTACTTTCTGCTTTTTGAATAACTATACTTTTTTCAAAATCATATTCATACCTAATATTTTTTATTTCCTTCATTTTTTTAAAATGTTGTTTCAAAGCACTGATCATACATATTTCACGAATAATTGGATGAGGATGATCTAATTTTGCATTTTGATCAATTCTTTCAGTTTCTTCAATTCTCATCAAAAAACACAATCCATGAATTGCATACATTAACAAATCTAGAACTGCCTTTTCAGATTCCATAAGATTTAATATTTTATCCTGGCACTCAATCAAATAAACAACTTCCTCTAACACACGATTTACAGCATATGCATCAGCATCATACTCCAGTGTTCTTAAATCAAGCAAACACTGTTCTCTGCGTTTTTCCGAAATACCTGAGTTTAATTCTTGCTGAAGCGTTAAATAATATTCTGTATGTCCATTATATAAATGTCCTATTTCATGCGCAACAATTATCTCAATTGCGAACTTAGCCAGATACTCTGCAATATTATTCTTTCTTAATGAAGTACTCATAGATATAGTTTCAGAAAACTTTTCCTCCATAAAGTGTTCCGTCAAATTCATATGAATTTCTTCAACAATTTCCTCACCATTTTCAAACACACAACTTTGATTAACCCATTGATAGAAAAATGCATATATCCTGCATATTGTTCCCTCATTCAATTGGAGCTGCTCCTTATAGAATTCCTCCCTGGAACCTGCATTAATTGAAAAATCCCAAGCATAATTCCATTCAAAAACTTTGTTTACTTTTTTATTATATATATTACCTTCTGAATTATTAAAATTTAATATCTTCTCTGCATATTTTTTGTAATAGTCAAATACCTTGTTCATATTCGATAAGTCCTGAAAATTAAAAAATTGAAATTCATTTTTTGTATCAAGATTATCTATGTAATCACTTAATCCCATTTTAAATAGCCTCCATCATCTGATTTCACTATAACAATATTTACGGATTGTTCATTCCTAATTTCTGTAAATCAAAATGTTTATCTGCCTCATTTTTGAATCTATAGAAATCCTCCATAACATCTTCGTTTCTTCCGAAAATATGCATGTTAGTAGGATCCGTTGCCAACGTATATACAATATGGTTTGTAAAAGACTTACCCTTATGCACTAACTTCGGATTATTTTCAATAGCATCTTTCATCTTATCTACATAATTATCAAGAATATGTTCCATATATAAATAGTATTTTTTCTGAATTTCTGCCACAGTATAGGAATAGTTTCTAATCATAATGGATAAAAACAGGCTTTTTATCCACAAGAACTTCTTTCTCAAACAAATCAATAATATCCGCCAGTTTTCCGTCACCCTCATTTTTAGCTTCGGTCCGAAGCACCAATAAATCATAATAAGCTTCCCCAAACCCATCCAATGCTATAGGAAAATGTCCATTGACACTGTATTCATTCATGACAACCATCCATTGATATCCAAGATTATCATCGGAGACCGTATTACTAAATTCATCCTGTACTCCATATTTAAGAACAACCGCATCGATCCCCTGAACAAGTTTACAACCTGCAGATACAGCATTGTCTGTAAGGCGATTAACTGTCACTTTATCATGGAATTTCTTCACAAAGCCTCGCTCCCGCAAGGCATTCTCCCCGTCTTCTACACAAATTGCATACAGTGAATCCAAATAATTTAAGAAAAGCTGATGATTATGCTGTATTCCATATGTAAGGTCCACATATTCGTCAAAAAACTTTTCTAATTCACCGTCAAGTTCTGGAACATCATTCAAATTAAACTCATTCTGATACTCCTCGAAAGAAATGTACGATATCAGTTCACGATTTTTATCTGCTTCACAAGACACTTCAAAGTCAACGCATATCGGAACTCCCCCAGCCTCTCTATTCATCCATCCACTTTGTCTCTTATCCCAAACATACTCACCTGGGATAATATACTGCCGTACTGGTTGAAAAGAATATCCAAATAACGTAAGCCTAAGCAATCTGTCCGTGCATTCGATATCAATTTTTTCTTTTAGATAATACTTTTTTCTGAACAACTGTCCCCTCATCTTCATAGGAGGAAGCGTCCGGCAATATTTACCATCTATAGAATCACTCAAAACCTCTATGGCAAGATAATCCTCGTCAGTTCCCTTAATTGGCAGATAGAATTTTATTCCATAATAGTCTTCAATTTTGGAAATCTTTTGCATCTGCTGTATCCAATAATCGGTTAATTTAAGATTTTCACGCCATTCATCTGTATCAAGTTGCGTTTTGTAATTAAGATTATATGTTTCATGTCCCACCATCTTCACAAATACCTTATTTGAGCCCATGTATTCCTTAATTTTGTTAAAATGAAACAGGCGCATGTCTACGTCACTATACTTTGAAAGATCATATCTGTAAGAAATATATACAATCATGTCTCCTGCTTTAATTACATGAATCTCCATACTGTCGCTCTTCATTAAAAAATTATCGAAGGAATCATAATGAGACTGAAAGACATCTACCTCCATAAATGGTGCAAAACAACCATCAAGGTACAAAAATCCTTTATAGGACTCCTCTTGTCCTCTCCCCCAAAGAAGTGATAGGCCATTTTCTTGCATCCAAGGGACTGAGGTAATCGCATAAGAGTCATCATTTTCCTCGTCATAATTTTCCAAACTAGGTGATGCACTTATTCCGCCAAGATTCTTCTTTGCCATCTTAAAATCCGCTTCTGGCATTGCGGGTATGGATTCTGTTTCAGGCACATACGTTTCAAAAGCATATGGTGCCCCTGCTATTGAAGTAAAATCATCACTCTTGGCTCCGCATTCCAATGCTATCTTCATGGCATTGTCATCTTGTAATTTGAAATGGTATCTGCTTCTGTCAGTCTGATGACTTATATTTTTGCTGAGTCTCCAGCCCAAATCTGTATGCCATTCCAGTCCTTGCATAAGACCATTCCCTGTTTCGAGGTCTAAATTTCCTACCAATACACAACTATTCGTGTCTCCAGGCTCATAAAGCAGATTTCCCCCCTGAAACTCATAAAAAAAATCTCTCTGCCTGCGAAGCATTTCATCATGTTCATGACCTGCAAGCCATAGTTGGATATTAAAATCTGTAAGGAGTCTCAGTATCTCCTTCTGTTCATTTCTGTTAAGGAAATCAAAAGAATAATGTGACAACAGAACTGTCGGTTTAGATTTATCAATGTTCATAAGGGCATCCAAAAGATGATATGTTCCGATTGCAAGCTCATTCTGATGCTCAACTGAGTATAACAGTGTACTGTTCACATGCAAAACATTAATCTTGTCCGCTACAATATTAAAATGTGGATGCAAATTGTCCTTATACTTTGCTATTCTATCTGGAATGTCTGCGTAGAAGCTTTCTATGATTTCATTAAAATCTTCCTGCCCTGATGCGATTGCAATCAAGTCCTCATCCTGAAAGATTCCCTCCTTGGAATTATAATAGGAGTCGAAGTTACCCCATATCGAGGTAAGATGATTTTTTCTATCAAAATTTTCTCGATCAATGTCATGATTTCCTGGAATGATAAAGACATTTTCTATACGAACATGTGCTGCATTCATAACATCAGACAAAAATGTACAAGTCTCAGGATCAAAAACACCATTTGGAGCATAACGCAAATCACCGGTCACAAACAGATAGTCATATAACACCTTAGCAGATTTCAGGTAACTAATAAGCTGCATTCGCATACGCCTTGTTTCAGTTCCTGTTTTATTTAAATGTATATCTGAAATATGAAGCCATTTTATTCTCATATCCGTTCACCTAAATCGTATGCCATTTTTTAATTATGGGATTTCATATGTAGTGTACAAATTAATTCCGTCAATTGTCTCAAAATCCTTATCATCACTTATATAATTTACAATTCGCATTTTCTTAAAATATTCGATTATTGCATAATCAAATATATCACATCTATTGTTACATATTTCGGATTGGAAACTTAAAATAATAGCAGGATCTATTTCTACAATTTCTATTTGATTATCATATGCATCTTTTATCTCCATAATCATCGTGTCAAGTTCTTCTTTATAACTTCTTCTCTGGTCAGTTTGTTTCCTATAATCTTTAAACTTCAAATTCTTCTGACTATGAATTGCTTTATATAACTCATATTCATTTTTCTCCACAACGCCACACAACTCTGAAATATTCAATGTAGTTGTAACAATTTTATTACCATTTTGCAACAATCTACTAATAAAATTCGGATATGCTATAACCTGATACGGATGTTTATTTAACTTCGGATCACTCGCTTTTGAATAATGTGTCCATATTAATGCATTTGTATCTATTGCAAATACCTCATCGCTTTTTATTTTACTTATATCTATATTTTTAATATCTATAATTTTTGCCATATCTACACCTATGTTTCATCAGTGCTGTTAATAATATTCATAATCTGCGCCTGCATTTCTTCTGATCCCTTCAGATCATTCTTTACAGAATTATTATATGAATGTATATAAGTACTCTCACCCAAATCATTCAAATTTCTTAGTTCAAATACTCTATCATATTTTTCCTTCCCAAGTAGATTAATAAAATATCCTGTGCTAAAATTAAAAAATAATGTAGTAAATTTTGTGATTCCATCAAAATCTAAAACAATCTTATCCCCCTTATCAATATAATTGCTAATCTCTCCTTTTAATATCTCAGCTTGTTCGTTTGAAAATGCACTTTGTAAAAACTTATTTACTTTGATGCTAATCATGCTTTTTCTCCTTTTCAACTATATATATATTATTTTCATCAGCTACTATATTTATAATAATTAGTGTGCCTATTATTGGAGTGCTTAGTTTTTTGTAAGTTTCCCTATGGCTTTCATCTATACAATAGCATAAATCATCTGTATACATAGACATACTTCCATTATTCAAATTGATAAAACTTTTAAGTCTTGTAAGTCCAAGTCCTCTATTAACCCCCTTCTCTTTACTTGTGGAAAAGCCATCAATAAATGCTATCTTTACACATTTTTCTGAATCCAAATCTTTTATATTTAAAGTTTGACGTATATTCGCAGGGATCCCAGTTCCCATATCGTAAACTGAAAAATGAAATTCTTTTTTATCTGGCAACCATATTCCCGAAGTATACACCCCTATCTCACTTTTCGAATGAAATAAACCATTTTGATATATTTCATATATATACGAAGATAAAATATCTTGTGCTTCTTTTTGCATTTTAATAGGAGCAAGGGTCATAATTTTTTCAGTATACTCATCCATCATGGATTCATCTTTAATTCTATTAAACGGGATAATATCGTCGCCTTTATATTGGTTAATTTTCGTATAGTATTCATACATTCCAATCTGTTTCATAAACTTAAGAATTGGGTTTTGCCTGTTTGGGAATCTAAAGTTTACCTTTTTATGATGCAATCTAGCATATTCTGGAAAGGTTCCAATTATAACAGAAACGGCTGCATCAATATAGTTGCATTCTGTAAAAAACAAAATAATTTTTGTACAATCCGAATTTAAAAAGACATTATGAATTCTTAATAATTCTGAAATGTCTCCTATATTGTTATCAATGTCTTTATCTATCATTACCGACATAACACCATCTTCAATATCAAATTTAAACATAGTATTCTCCATTTAGTGCTTATCGTATGCATATATCAATATAATATCATTTTATTCCAATTTGTACCAGCACTTTATACCTGCTCATTTCAAAATTTTCCTCATCAAAAGTAAACGCTCAATATTTCGACGCTAGACTTTAATTAACACTTGCATTTTTGTAAATCCTCAAGCACAAGTACCTTATCATGATATCATATTTTTGAGAAAATATCTCTTGTATCGTATAACTCGAATCGCGCGATTCGCTCGACCGCAAAACTTACATACAATAACATCTCCATCGAATTCGATTCCGACATTTCAGAAGCATTTCTGGCAACCATCATTAAGGCGGTCTGCCATGCTTAAAGATGCTGATCCGAAATTCCGATGAACTCCGTTCCATGACTCTGGAACCGTTCCGCTGGCTGATGCAGGAATTTGCGACCGATCCGGTCATTCATGATATCACCCCCAGCCATTCGTCCTTTCACCATTGACCGTAAGAACTTCGTTTTGATCGAGACCTCAAACGGAGCCCGTGCCAGTGCAATGATCTATAGTATTGTTGAGACTGCGAAAGCCAACTACCTGAATGTTTATCAATACTTCGAACTACTTCTCACCGAGATTCCAAAGCACATGTCAGCTTAGCCCTGCAGTAATGCAGGGTTTTGCTTTGTTGTGGTACTCGCAATTGAGGACTTACAGTTCTACAGTTATTTTCGGAGCACCATAGTTCTTCCTGGAATCATCATAAATATCCTATATTTTTGCTTTTACAGCTTCACGACGTTTTTCTGTATCAGAAGGTACGTGGTGGAGCCATTGGTGTAATAACAAAACAACTTTTCTTATTTTTTTTCTCCCGTTTTCTTACATCTCCCTCTCCAAACTCAACGTAACTGTCTTGATCTCACTTCTACATACCTCATCCTTTTCATAATTCAAATCGAGGAAATAATGCAATTGATACCGACACTCGCATTCTCCAATAATTCCTCGTATCACAATTTCAATTGTAGTCTCAATAGAAAGACTCGCCTCTTTTTCATATACCCATTCCTTTGCCTTGGGATAAGTCACATATAATACAATCTTCCCATTTATCGGAATAAATTGAAAAAAGCCATCTCCCAGAATACAGGCATCATTCTTTATAGCATACAAATCATCTTCTGATGCCGTAAATAAACGAATCTCCGTCATATCAATACTGCAATTAACGATTTCGCCCCGGCCAACATTCTCTAATTCGATTTGTTGACTGCAAAATTCCATATCGTTATCATCAAACAACGGATGTCCAAACAAATATGTGATTTCACTACACAAAGTCGTTTTCTCTGCGTATGGAACAATACGTTCTGTTAAAACAGGCATATATTGAAGTGTCAGATCCTCTCTTCTTTGTCTGTTATTGGCAACAATCGTAATATATACTCCTGCCAATGTGATACCGCCACCGATAATACTTCCTGCATATGTAATTATTGTACTCGCAAATGCCGTATTGTCAAAATATGCTCCAATCCCCCATACAATCATCGGAAAAATGCAAAGACCTACAACAAAAAGTACCACTCCTATACTAACTATATTCTTTTTTGAATCCACAATCACCTTCTGATCTTCATCCCCTGATGCATTCTGTGCTTCACCATATACACATTGCTCGGCCAGGTAATATTTGTAATCATTGCATACTCTGTCATATAAATAATCAACAGCTATTTTTTCTGCCACTTTAGGTATATATGCTCCCAAATATTGAATTACCAAAAAGCCGATAAAAAATAATGTAACCCATCGAGAGTCTACATCATGCACACCTGGATATATGTATGTAATCAAAGAAAATAGTATCGTGAGCAAAAATGCTACCGTTTTATTAATTATCTTTGATAACAAATACCCCCAAGATTTACTATAATCTCTTTTAAACAATTCAATACATTTTTCCTTACAATACAAATTTTTCGGATGCCATTTATCATTAAACGTCTTATCAATTGCCTGTAAGCTTTTTTCTAACAATTTCTTTTTATAATCTTTGCATACATTTTTTGACTCACCAATCGCCAAAATAATACCCGCTATTATATAAGCTGCAAGTTCCACATACACCAAATGTATGCTTGCCTTCTCAATTACAATGTACAAAAAATTTAAAAGCAATCCAACCATAGAAAAAAATAATGCCCCTGCCAATAACGCAGTATATAGTCTTGATTTCTTTATCGGTGCGCTCTCATTATAGTATTCATAATATTTATCTCTAAATTTTTTTCTAAAATCTCTCTTTTGTATTTTCAAAATGCCTTCTTTCTGCTCAAACCTCTTTAATCTGCTCTATCAGTTCAGCTTCGTCTACTCTCTCTGGCAGATAATCAATAAACTGTCCTCTTCCAGTAATCAAATACCGATACCATCCATACAAACAATATTTATAACTGTCATCCAAAGCATAAAGCTTAGAATATTTCCCAACATAATTATTTCCGGCATTCCATTCTTCAATATATACCGGATACAGATAAGCTCTCTCTTCATCTGAAATAATCCTTGCATAGCCATTCCCATCAATAACAAGCCTGTTATGATGCCTGTCATCTGCATTCCTCATCAGAGTCTCAATCTCAGTTTTTGTAAATAAATGCTCTGGAGTTCCATCTCTTCCTATGCTGATTTCAAAATACTGATGATAATCCTCTATTTCTTCAAGTCCTGCCTTGCTCAGATAATCCTCAAAAATCCTGTTGATATTTTCCAAAATTGTTATAGCCTGCTTACGATCATGCACAACAGCACACTCCCTCAAATCATCAGTTGAAATTTCTTTAATAAAACCATCATGGCATATACATCTACGTTCATTGTTTATCATTTCAAACAGATTCCCTGTAAATGATCTGGTAAACTCAAAAAAGAAGTCTATAGGTTCTGTCTGAACATTACCAGACACGGAAAATGCATCAGAGAAATCCCACTCTGTGTAATTTTCTTTTATATATGCATGTTTTTTAACAATCAGATTTTCCTCTGCGTGTGCTCTTTTGACTTCCTCATCATCACTCTCTTCGCCCTCATCGTAAGCAGATATTTCAAAAGGATTTTTATTAAACAATGGAATTCTTAATATCCTGTCATCTAATTCTTCCTTTGACAAATCTGTATATCTTTCATCATGTGCTGCTCTCTCATTTATTGCCAGATACATTTTCATCAGATACTCTGTATACTCTCTGAACTCATCATTAGATACCATACCATGACGTCCATCATAAGTGCCGGATATTCCATTATAAGGTCCTTTTTTCAAGGCAAACAGGAACACTCCATCCAGATACCTTTTCAAAAGATGGTACCCCTCCGGCAGTGGTTCTCCCGAATCATAATCATATACTCCATACTGGGCGCAAGAAGCGTCCACATAATGTCCCGGTGTATCTTCAACTAAATACTCATAATCTATGTAATCATATCTTCCAATAACCGGTGACAGATTCTGCAAATCCAGGCGAAAGTAACTCCATCTGTAATCTTCTGTAAAGCTTTCATAATATAAAGCCTTTGGTTTTACGAGATAGCACATCCCCGTCGTATCGTAAAGATAGATACAATTCTCTTCTGATGCTCTCTTGGCATATGCAAAATCTGTTCCACCACGATCCGACAACAACATATGATTGTATGCCGGTGTGCTGCCTACAATATTCAAAACATCAATGATTGCATCAACCTCTCTCCATATAGAAGATCCCGGCACATTTTTCCCGAACAGTTGCTTTGTCAAAAACTTCCAGTCACTATTTTGGGATTTATCAAAATCATCTGCTACCTCACGCCAAAGTAAAAGCTTCTTAGTAAATTCATGGATATCCGGTCTTAAATCCGGATTATTTTCTGTTGCATCTTTCAACAGTTCATCAATTTCAACCAAATGTTCCTTTTTAAATCTAGACACATACCTCAGGCTATGGCTCTGATCCAGATAATCATAAACTCCATCAAATCCCTTTTCATCGTCACTCAGAAACATCCACAGTGTTTTCGCAAGAGAAAATACATCAGCTTTACTTGCATCCGCCAGTTTTGGATTTCTCTTCATCTCTGGTGCAATCGTAAATATCGCACCCAACCCTCTGTCCGACTTGGTGAAATCATCATTATCTTGGAAATCCACCAGCCCAAAATCTCCAAACGAAAATCTACCATCATAATAATAAATATTGCTTGGCTTAATATCCCTATGATGTATCCCTTTTTCATGCAATCTTCCAAGTGTCTCACACAGCTGCAAAACTCCATTGATGATTTCATCAAGAGACATTCCATTTACGCAACCCATTATCTGCTGTGCAATCGGCATTGTATACCAGTAATCTTCCATAGAATAATCTATTACTGGAATAATACCAGGTATTATAGTACAGTTATCTCTAGCAATCTGAATCTCACTGACAAATCTGGACTTTTTCTCTTCACTTCTATTGCTACTACGAAGTTCTTTTAATGCATATCTTTTTCCTGACCTGCTGTCCTCCACAAGGTAGACATCTGCATTGCCGCCTTCTCCTAATTTACTAATTTCTGTATATAATAAAGTCCATTTCTTTGCTTTCAGCTTACTCATAAGCCCCCTCTCCCCAACACAAATCCTTCCATATTTTTCTTTAATTATACTAGCAAACGCATGTTCCCGCAATATTTATTATATTCTCTCAACATTTAAAAATTGTAAAGCCTAATTTCAAGTATCACATGAACAAAGAAATTCACTTTTTCTTTTCCGGCTTACATTTTTGTCGTTTAAATTCACACTCCATTGCATTTTTGTTTATTTTATGATACTATACAAACAGTTATTAGCACTATTTTGTTATTATAAATAACTTTTTCATTATTATAGCCATAGAAAGGAAATCACCATGAAAAAACTCTCCACCGCCATCCTGGCGAACCTTATAACCACGAACCGTAAAAAACTCTCCATGACACAGCAATCACTTGCCGATGCAACCGGAACCAACCGTTCCCTAATCTCTCGTATGGAAAAAGAAGACTTTCTTCCTTCCATTCCACAACTGGAACAGTTAGGAGAAGTGCTCGGTTTCGATCCCACTGACGTATTTACAAATGGAATACATGAGAAAAAAAGGAATGTACCATCACCTATGAACATTGCTGTGGCCGGAACTGGATATGTTGGTCTGTCAATCGCTACTCTATTGGCACAAAACAATCACGTCACAGCTGTAGATATTATCCCGGAAAAAGTTGATATGATTAACAAACGTCAATCTCCCATCCAGGATGAATACATCGAAAAATATCTGACCACTAAAGAATTGGATCTGACTGCTACATTGGACGGTGAAGCCGCATACAAAAATGCTGATTATGTCGTTGTAGCAACTCCAACCAACTATGACAGCCAGAAGAATTATTTCGATACCTCCGCAGTAGAAGCAGCAATTGAACTTGTCCTGAAAGTTAATTCGGATGCAATCATTGTAATTAAATCCACCATTCCTGTCGGATACACCGCATCTGTTCGAGAAAAATATCACAGTTCCAATATCATCTTCAGCCCTGAATTTCTACGTGAATCCAAGGCACTGTACGACAATCTCTATCCCAGCCGTATCATTGTATCTACTGATCCGGAAGATTCACATCTGGTCGAAGCTGCCCACACTTTTGCAGCATTACTGCAGGATGGAGCAATCAAGGAAAACATCGATACACTGTTTATGGGATTCACCGAAGCAGAGGCTGTAAAATTATTTGCCAATACCTATCTGGCACTTCGCGTATCGTATTTTAATGAATTGGATACTTATGCAGAAATGAAAGGATTAAATACAAGAGATATTATCGATGGTGTGTGTCTTGATCCGCGAATCGGAACCCATTACAACAACCCATCTTTCGGTTATGGCGGTTACTGCCTCCCGAAAGATACCAAACAGCTTCTGGCCAACTATAATGATGTGCCACAAAATATGATGTCCGCTATTGTAGAAAGTAACCGAACCCGAAAAGACTTTATTGCAGACCGTGTTCTTCAATTGGCAGGTGCCTATGAAGCCAACAGTCAATGGGATGTTTCCAAAGAGAAAGAAATTATTATAGGTGTCTACCGACTTACCATGAAAAGCAATTCCGACAACTTCCGCCAGAGCAGTATTCAAGGTGTCATGAAGCGTATCAAGGCGAAGGGCGCAACTGTTATCATTTACGAACCAACTCTCGAAGATGGTGTCACCTTTTTCGGA
>ERZ791760.641-NODE-641-length-12611-cov-3.116040_pt1 | contig 12611 bp, 10 predicted proteins | sample MGYA00509950_ERZ791760 | MGnify/ENA primary metagenome ERZ791760 (study PRJEB30046, sample SAMN00792002) | human gut metagenome | study: EMG produced TPA metagenomics assembly of the A metagenome-wide association study of gut microbiota in type 2... | reverse complement strand
AAATTTACAGTTGTTACTACTACAATACAGACTAAAACTGTTATCCAATGAGGTACATCAGGAAACCAATAATTTACATAAATAGCAATTGCAGATAATTCCGCAAAGCAAACTAATAAATATAAAAACCAATAATTCCAACCTGCTAAATAACCTGCAAAAGGACCTAAATATTTATTCGCAAAATAAACAAATGAACCAGAAACAGGCTCTTTTACAGACATTTCCCCTACCATTCTCATGATACAGAAAATGAAAACACCAGCTAAAGCATAAGATAAAATAATCCCTGGACCTACTAATTTAATTGTTGGTGCAGAACCATAAAACAGCCCCGTACCAATAGAAGTACCAAGTGCAATCATTTGCATATGGCGATTTTTCAGCCCTCGCTTCATTTTATTATTTTCATCACTCATAATAATCCACCTTTAAAATTATTCTTTATACATATGTTCAATACGTGCTACAGCCAATGTACTTACTACATCGCCTGTTACATTGAGTGCAGTATGAATCATATCTATTAAACGGAAGATACCAACTATCATACCCATAATTTCAATAGGAAGCCCCATTGTTGTAAGTAACATTATAGTCAATACAATGCCACTGTTTGGAATACCAGGAGTACCTATGGAAATCAATGTAGTCATAAAGATAAACATCACTTGTTGCATTAAAGAAAGTTCTACACCATATACTTGAGCTACAAATAATACAGTAACAGCATAATATACAGCAATCCCATTCATATTGATAGTTGCACCAATAGGCAAAGTAAATGATGCCAATTCATCTTTTACTTTAAATTTTTCTTCAGTAACACGTAAGCTAACAGGTAAAGTACCAGAACTACTTGTTGTACTAAATGCTACTAACCAAACCTCTGTAATTTTAGTAAAGAAATCTTTCAATGAAATCTTAGCAATGTATTTAATAATAAATACATACATAAATAACACTACAGAAAAAGCACCTATGTAATGAGTTAAAATAAATTTACCTAAAATATTAAAAATAGATAAACCATATTCGCCAACACTACAAGCAACTAAAGCAGTTACCCCAAATGGAGTTACTTGCATTACCATATCTGTGATTTTAAACATAATAATATTGGCTTCATCAATAACTTTTTTAATATTTTTTACTCTATCACCCAAAATAGTTATCGCAATACCAATAAATACCCCAAATACGATAATTTGCATTAAATTACCTGTAGCTAAAGCTGTTATCGGATTATCAGGAACCATGCTCAAAATAGTCTGGCTAACAGTCATTGGCTCAGCAGGTTTTATCACTTCGCCTGTATCTACAATTTGACTTACAGCAAAATCAGCACCTGGCTTCATTATATGTGCCACAATAAGACCAATAATTGCAGAAAGCACTGTAGTTACAATATAAAACCCTACTACCTTTGTTCCTATGCGTTTTAATTTTCCAATATCACCTATACTAGATATTCCACTAATAATAGATAAAAATACAACAGGAACAACAATCATTTTAATGAGTTTTAAAAATAAATCTCCAATAGGTTGTAACCATAAAATATCTTTTTGAAAAATAAGACCTAAGATAATCCCTATCCCAAAACCTAGAAAAACTTTAGCGCTCATACTAAGATTTTTCAAATTATCACACCCTTAATTTATAAAATAATACGCTTTCCATTATATCATACAATCCATAAAAAATTTACATATTTACATTATTTTTAAGAAAAAAGATAAAAATTTTATACATTTTATCCATAATAAACCTTATTATGGATAAAATGCTCTATGATTAATAGCTAAAAATAAAAAGCTTGATAAAATCTTATCTATATTTTCTAAGATTTCATCAAGCTTTCCTATATTACTTATTTTATTATTTATCTTAAATTATTTATTCCAATAATCTTTATGAACTTCTACTACTTCATTTTCCACTTCTGGGAATGGACCTTCTACTTTTATATCTTTTTGACCTCTAGCGAATACTTCTCTACATGGTAAATCAAAAGTAGGATTTTGTTCATCATCACCAGTTAATTCCAAAAGGCGTTTTTCACTAATACCATAAACTACTTTACCTACATTACCCCAATATATAGCACCTGCACACATTGCACAAGGTTCAGCAGTAGAATAAAGAGTGCAATTCCATAAGAAATCTTTACTATATTTTTTAGAAGCTTTTATCATTAAGCTAGTTTCAGCATGACCACTACAATTAGATTCTGTGATTTCAATATTTTCTTGTTCTAATAAAATATTGCCTTCACCGTCTACTAAGATAGCACCAAATGGAGTATTTCCATGTTCACGAGATTTTTTTGATACTTCAATTGCTTTTCTTAAATAAAATAAATGATCCATAATTTTACCTCACAAATTACTTATAATTAATATTTCTTTTGTCTAATTAATTGATAATGAATAAATTTTGTATCTACATATTCATTAGCATAAAAGACAGGTTTATCATTATTATCAAAATTGATAATATCGCAATTTAAAAAGCTTGTTATTTGTTCACATTTAAAATAATCAGTCAAAGAAGATAATTCCTGATTTGTTATTGTAGATAATTCTACTTTGTCCCAAATAATTGTACGCTTTAAAAATTCGCTAAAATATTTATATATAGACATATCTAAGCAGTTTTGCAAAAAATTCTCTTTAACTATTTTTACAGGAATTCTATCAACACAATAAATAGCTGGCATCTCATTAGCATAAAACATTCGCTCAACAATAAAAACTTCCTCATTATTATCTAACTGTAATTTCTTAGCTTCATCATCTGTAGCTAAACGCTTATTAGTAGATAACACTTCTGTTTTTACCTCATAACCACTATTAGCAATTACATCACGTAAATCTCCAATAGGATTAAATACTACATTCATGCCCAAAGCTTGTTGATTAACGAATGTTCCTTTTCCCTGTTTACGAAAAATAATACCTTCACTAGCAAGCTCATTTAATGCACTTCTTACAGTAATTCTACTAACACCTAATTCTTGAGCCAATAATTCTTCTCTAGGGAGCTTGTTTGATATAGATAAATCCATTGATTGTATATACTGTAAAATAGATTGTTTTGTCAATTGACTCAATGCTTGTTCTTTTACTTTACAAAATTTCATTTACAATTCCTCTACTAATTAACTAATTTTGTTTTAATTATATGACTGAAAAAATCAAGCTGTCAATTTATCTCTACCAGATATATCCATATTTTATTTTGTTTTAAAAATTTCACTATAATTAAATAAAGTATTCAAAATAATAGCTGTAACAGTGCCTGTAAAAATACCATTTTCTAGAAGCATTTTCAAAATTTCTGGCATTTCATTAAAAAGCCCTGGTGTAACAGTTGTTCCTAAACCAATACCAATACTACAAGCTACAATAATAATATTCTCATTCTTTTTAAAATCTACACTAGATAAGATTTTAATACCATTTGCACCAATTGTACCAAATAGACATATCATAGCTCCTCCTAATACTGGATGAGGAATTAATGTAGTGAGCATCGCAAATTTAGGAACAAGACCTAAGATAACTAAAATAATTGCTGCAGCTACTAATACAAATCTATTTCTTACGCCTGTAACAGTCATAAGTCCTGCATTTTCAGAAAAGGTAACATATGGGAAAGAATTGAATAATCCGCCTAAAAATTGAGCACAACCTTCAGCTCGAATACCATTTGCTATATCTTTTGGCGTTATTTTCACTTCACAAATATCAGCAATCATGTAAAAAATCCCCACAGATTCAGCTACACTAATAACTAAAAAGATAGACATTACAACTACACTGTTGAATGTGAATTCTGGAGCACCAAAATGCAATGGATGAATAAGCTTAAACCAATCTGCATCATTTAGATGAGATAAATCTACCATACCAAAAAAACTAGCAAATATTGTACCTAAAATTAAGCCTACTAAAATAGCTATAGATTTTGCAAAACCTTTGCAAAAACGATTTATCAACAAAATAATTATCAATACAAAAATAGCAACTAAATAATTTATTGGATCACCAAAATTTTCTGCTCCAATTCCACCTGCCATATCTTGTAAAGCCAAAGGAACTAGTGAAAAACCAATGATAGTTACTAAAGACCCTATTACTATTGGTGGAAAGAATTTAATAATCTTATTAATAAAAAATGAACACGCAAAAACTAATACACTAGATAATAAAATTGCACCATATAAAACTGTCATTCCACCAGTTTTACCGATAGAAATCATAGGACCTAAAGTTATTACTGCACATCCCAATACTACTGGTAATTTGATTCCAATAAATCGACCAATACCAAAGGATTGTAAAAAAGTAGCAATACCACAAGTAAATAAATCTGCCGAAATCAAAAAAGCTAAATCTAAATTAGATAATTGCAAAGCATTAGCTAAAATTATTGGCACAATTACTGCCGCTGAATACATTACTAATACATGTTGAAACCCTAATATTGTTAATTTACTTACAGGAATTTTTTCATTAATATAGTCTTTTTTCCCAATTTGTTCCATAATCAACCCTCTTTCTTAAAAGGTAATACCTATTACCTTTATTATTATACATAAAAAATAAAAAAAAGCAAATAAAAAAAGGAAATTAAATTAAAAAATTTAATTTCCTCTTTTACTTTCTTCTTTACAATATTTAATTTTTATTTATTATCTTTTTAGGATGTTTCCAATATAACTTTTCACAACGAGGTGAACAAAAAATAGTTCGCCTATCATGCTTATTCACAACTGTTACTAATTCATGACATTTTTTACATCTAAATTGTCTTAGTATAACTCCTGTATTTTCTTCATCATTTATATCTTCTACAATCCTATTTTTGCTATAGTATGTTTCTTTATGATGTTTTTTTCGACAATAATAGGTACAATACACTTGATCTTTTCTTCTAGCTTCGAAAGATTGATGACAAACTGGGCATATCTTATTTAAATGCATTTATTTCTCCATCATTTTTCGAAAACGATTTTTATCTTCTAAAGTTTTTAATGCATTTGTATAAATCTTAAAAATTATTTCATCATCAATCATTTGTAATTGCATACTAGAACCTAAATCACCACAAACTTTACCTTGTGAATCAATTAAATATCTTTGTGGCATACAATAATATCTTCCATCATTAGTAAACATATATAATGTTAATGAAGAAACAGTATCTTTTAAATCTTCACCTTTTCTAAGTTCAGTTAAAAAATCACTTTCTTTGTAGTGTTCTTCAGCAGATACTATTAAATAAAAATGTCCATCTTTTTTTACTGTTTCTATAGTATCTGTATCTATATATACAGTACCAATATTTGTTTCTCCAATCATTTTATTTGATTGTGCTTCTACTGGTTTTGCAGGTTTACTCAAAAAAAATATACCCACACCTATAATAACTACAAAAAAAACTCCTATTATGCCTATATTATCTTTTAGAATGTCCATATTCACTACCTATATTATTTAGAAGCTTCTTCTACTTGTAATGGAGTAAATACATAATCTGTTAATTTTTTGTCTTTATCAAATGCAAGCATAATAGCTACAGCTTGTTCTTTATCAAATGCTGCTACATAAGTTACTCTATCGCCTTGGTCAAATCTTTGGAAATTATAGAACTTAACTTCTTTAACATTACCATATTGTTCTTTGATTTGTTTAGATAAATCTTTGTAAGCTTTTTCATTTACATTTGTTTTTAAGGTATCTGAAAAATCTTTACTAACTACATCATATGCAGGAATTTGATCTTTAGTAAATACTTCCATAAAAGTTTCTGCTACTTTTTGTTCTTTATTTAAATCATTACCATCAGCTGCAAAACATAATCCACTAAAAGCCATCATCATAATTAATGTTACTGTAAATATAACTTTTTTCATATTAAACAACGTCCTTTACTATCACTATTTTTTTATAATAGATAAGCGACAGAATATCTGTCGCTTATCCTCTAGATTTATAACTTATAATTTAACTATTAAGCTGTTTTTTGAGCTTCTCTTTCTGCTAATAATTTAGCATGTCTTTCAGCCTGAGCTTTTACTTTTGCATCTTGAGCTAATTTTTTCATTTCTTCAGCTTTTTCAAGACGTCTTGCTTCTTCATCTTTTGCTTTTTCAGCAGCAGATTTACGACCGAGTTTCCATGTAGCACCGATACCGCCCATTACTTCATCACCAGAAGTGGAAATGCTTGCACTGAGCATGAAGTCTTGATTTGGATAATGGAATACACCAAGAGCAAGACCTGTTTCGCTCTTATACTGACCTACACCAATAGCGATTTCTGTTGGAGCTTCTGGGTCAAATCCCATAGTACGAAGGTTTGCGATAGCTGCAGACATAGCACCTACTTTATCAATGCGATCTTCTACATCACTCATACGATTTTCCAAACTACCTACTCTACCATCTAATTGTTCAATCTGACCATCAATTCTAGAAATTTCATTACGACGAATATCAGCTTCGGCATTTACTGCACCAACAAGATTTGGATTATCTTTATAATTCTGATTGTCTGTAATTTCTTTATCAAGTTTTGATGTATCTCCAACTTTATTATCAACTGCATCTACTTTATCATTTACTTTATTTACTTCTTCATTTGTTGCTAAGTCGCCGATATTTGTGCCACCAATTATAGCATTACCATCTTTATCTGTAGAAATTTGTACTCCATTATATGTTCCACCAGTTACATTACCAGTTGTTCCATCAACTTTAAAGTTATCTCCAACAGATAAATCTCCACCAACTGTTACATCACCAGTTGTTGTAATATTACCGCCATTAATTGTTGTAGAACCACTACCATTTGCAAATGTTGTACCATCAGTAGTTGTAGTAACACTAGTATTTCCTACTTGATCTTTAATTCCTATTGTATTTTTATCATCAATATATCCTACACTACTGCTAGCTGTTGTTGTACCATTGCTAAAGGAAGAATGAACCCCTGTTGCACCACTAACAAAAGTATTAGTAATACCATTAGCATTATATTTAAGATCTAATGTACCATCTGCACCAAGTGATAAATCTCCTCCACCTACAACATTACCATTACCATCTGTAATAGCACCATTCAAATGAATATTATCTACATATAAATCTTTTGTAGTGATTGAAGAACCATTTATTACAGTTTCACCTGTTGTAATAGTTCCACCATTAATAGATGTAAAAGATACATTTTCTCCATTAGCATTTATAAATGTTGCACCATTTTTATCTAATATAAAACTGTTATTTCTAAAACCAAGACTTACACCTGTGTTATCTAAAGTGAAACTAGTTGTTGCTGCATAGCCCAAATCAAAACCATTTGTTCTATCCATATTAAAACGGTAATTACCAGCTTTTGATGTTATGCTTCCATATGGATCTACTACAAAATTACCATTAGCTGTAGAAAAACGACCTGTGTTATATATTTTTGTTTTTCCTTCAATTTGAGTATAATAACCTAATCCATCTTCGTTTTCAGTATTACGATCAATACCTGCTACATCAGTAGCTACTCCTCCTATATCTTTACCATTAACTATAAGATTAGTAGTTTTTATTGTGTCACCTTTTATTGTTGTAGAACCATTTCCTGTACTTGAAAAAGTTGTTCCATTAGCATTTGTTGTTACAGAATTTGTTACATCATCTTTTGTAAAGCTATCTGTTACACCATTATAAGATACTTGGCTTTGTCCTATAGCACCTGTTGTTGCATTTGTAGATTTAATAGTAGTACTACCTGTACCATTTACACTTAAACCACCAGTAGATAAGCTTGCATATTGAGTTTTTACACCATCAACATCTTTGTACAATGTTAATCCATTTGCATTTAAGCCTACATTTTTACCAGATAAAGCTACACCTGCTTCATTAAGAGTCAATGTTGAAGAAGCTGTGTTACTACCACCTCTTATTGTAGCTGTACCAGTATTACCATTTAAGCTTATAGAGGCTTGATTATAAGATGTTGCTTTTCCATCTTCACCATAAATATAGTTTCCATAAGAAGTAATAGATGATGTACCACCATTTACACTAACAGATGTTTTGTCTGTAACATTATTATTAGTATCATATTTTGTAGAGCTAATACCTACTCCAGATGTATTCTGATTAATCGCTGTATCTATTTTTCCTGTAGTAGTTTTTAAAGATGTTGTATTAGAAATGCCACCTGTTCCTACATTTGAATATGCTACTCTAGCTCCATCAGTACCATACACTGCATCTGTTACACCAGTAGCACCTACTGTAGATGTTGTTTTATTTCCAGCTGTATTTTTAGCTGTAATATTTAAGCTTGTACCAGTAACAGCACCTGTAGTACTAATACCACCAGTAGTATTACCATCTTCATCTTTTAATGTTAATCCACTAGTATTTAATGTTGCTGTTTTACCATTAGCATCTTTTAATGTAAATGTACTACCAGATAATGTTGCATTGTTACCAGCAATTGATACATTGTTATTACTATCAACAGCAAATCCATAGTTACCTACTTTCAAGCTTGCACTATTTCCAGCTAAAGTTAAAGTTGATGTACCAACTGTTCCATTTTCATCTTTTTTAGTAGCACTTGCAGATATACCTCTTTTATCTTGATATATACTAGTACTCATTGTATTATTAGTAGATCCATCTATACTTAAATTTGTTGTTGTATTAACAATGCCATTTGTTGTTACACTTGAAGAAGCTACTTGATTGCCTTTTACATTGTATACTGTATCTGTTACACCTGTAGCACTTACTGTAGATGTTGTTTTATTCTTATTACCAGAAATCGCATCTGTTGTATTATTACCTTGTACAGTTGTTGTTACACTTGTAGGTCCTACTACTGTACCAGATGTATATGTTTTATTACCAGCTAATGTTGTATCAATTTTATTAGTAATTCCAGCATATGATGTAGTTGTAGTAGCTGCTATATCCTTTTTCATTGTTGATGTTCCAATATTTACCCAACTAGAATTCTTATCTGTAACATTCATTCCATCATTAGCTATAAGATTTCCAGTATTACTAATACCACCAACTTTAATACCATCAGCATTATTAATGCTTAATCCACTAGCACCTAAGCTTGCTAAAGTTTTTCCATTTGTTGCATCTTTTAATGTAAATGTACTACCAGATAATGTTGCATTATTACCAGATAATGTTACATTTCCTAAAGTATTATCTACTTTCACATAAGCAGTACCTGATGTTAATGTTGCACTATCACCTTTTATCGATAATGAAGATGATGTTTTAGTATTTTCTTCATCATATTTATTAGCTGTTAATGTTATACCAGCAGTATTTACTTGTGATTGTGCTAGTGTTTGATTAGATGCATTTGTTACTGTATCTGTTACACCAGTAGCACCTACTGTAGATGTTGTTGTATTTGTTCCATTTGTTACTGTATCTGTTACACCATTGTAAGATACTTGGCTTTGTCCCATAGCACCTGTTGTTGCATTTGTAGATTTAATACTAGAAGTTCCTGTTCCATTTACAGTTAATCCTGTAGATGTTAAGCTTGCATTTTTACCGCTAAATAATACATTGTTATTACTATCAACAGTAAATCCATAGTTACCTACTTTTAAACTTGCATTATCTCCACCTAAAGTTAAAGTAGATGTTGTTGTAGTTGATGTTTGATTATCAGTAACTATTTTTTTAGCTGTTAATGATACTTTACCATTTTCAATACCATTTGCAGCAGTATTTTTAAATACATTTATAGATGACAATTCTGTTCCACTGTCAGTGTATATTGTATCTTTTATAGAATTAGTTGTTACATTAGATGTAGCTCTAGTAAAACCACCCTGTTTTATAGTATCTGCTACTCCACTAGTTGTTACTTTTGATTCAACATAATTGCCCTCTGGTTTAATAGGATCAGATACTGCTTTTACAGTTAATCCTGTACCAGTAATAGCCCCTGCCTTAGTAATAGTAGCTGTTGCTTTCGTATTAATACCATCATAAATATTCAACCCATTATTATTTAAACTTGCTAATGTAGTACCAGTACCATTTTTTATAGTTAATCCTGTACCAGTAATAGCTCCTGTATTACTAATACTACCCACTACAATTCCCTTAGTATTTTTAACAGACAAACCACTATTATTCACAGCAAGATTACTACTATTTAAAGTAAATGTACCATAAGTAGTTCCATCTGTTGTTGTTTGTTTACCAACATTAATAGCTAAACTTTTATTACCTAAAGTAATTGTAGATTGTTGACTACCTTGTGCTCCAGCTGTAGCTGTGATAGTACTACCATTAGCTGTTACAGATGAATTTTTATCTGTACTTTCTATTTTAGTAGGTGTATCTGCTGCTGATACCACTGTATAACTTCCAAAAATGGAAGAAGCACACATTACTGCTGCTAAAATCTGGGCTTTTTTATTACTTGCCATAAAAATATCCTCCCTCGGTTTAGTAATTATTGCTTCAAAAAATAATAAAATAACTACTATTCATTTATATCCACCATTTAGACGGCTTTGATTTCTGTATAATATCGTCATGATATGTAGCTTCATTATCTTGTTCTTCTGTAAATAGATATTTTATATCCATTTCATTATTAAAAATCTCACTATTTATCTTTATTACTTCTTGGAATGTAAATTCCCCAACATGTTTTAGCTTATTTTCGATAATTTCTTCTGAACAATTTAGCAAATTAGCTAGTATATGTGCTATTTCTTCTGTTTTATAGCCTTTTTTTACAATCTCATTAACTAAATTATTATACATAATACCACCACCTTTCCAAATATGGAAATATTTTAGTTTTATTTTACTTCCATTTATGGAAAAAGTCAAATACCTCAAAGGAAATATTAAAATTTTTAGAAATCTGTCAACTTTACACTAAAATTTATAAATGATATACTATTTCAATAATCCAAAATGGAGGAATAATATATTATGGAATCCTTTAAACCTATATTGGAAAAAATAAAAAAAATAAAACAAGAAAAAGGTTATACTAATGAAGTTTTAGCTCAAAAATCAGGTATTCCCCTCAGTACTTTGAATAAGATTTTATCTTCTGTTATCAAAGATCCCAAAATTGGTACTCTTATAGCTATCACAGATGCTTTAGATGTTGATATAAATTCATTGATTTATGATAATCTAAATATAAAAGATAAACCCAATCCAAAAGCAACTGATAACTTAGAAAAACTAGCTAATGAATATAATCTAAATATAGATGATATATCTTTTATTACAAAATATATCAATTTACCAGCTAAAGATCGTCAACATTTTCTTTCTTTATTAAGATTATTGACTTCAAAAAATATTGACAATTCTCCCGTTTTAACAAAACCAGATCACAAATTAACTATAGAAGAAAAACGTAAAATTGTTGAATATGAATTAGATCTAGAAGAAAAAAACCAAACATTATTAGCTTCCATTTCTTCAAATGGTTCATAAAAATCCATTAAAAAAAGGCAGTTTATGAAATTAATCATAAACTGCCTTTTCTACTATTATTTTTTATTTATTTATCCCAAAATAATCTGCTAAAATCAGCGTTGCATTATATTGTGGTTGATCAAAAGAACGACTGCTTAATTGGAACCAGCCATTGCCATTTCCTCTAGCACTAGCAACATACATTTCATCATTTACAAATCTTATCATCGTTTTATAAGTGAATTTTGTTGTTTTATCCCCATCTACCATCACAACATCATAAGAAAATACTGCTGTTTTGGTATTTTCTTCAACTTTTTCTTCTTGCTCAATAATTTTTGCTGAAGATACGTCAACATATCTATTTACACCGTTTTGTGAAAATGCTAATGGATAATTTGTATCATTATTCCAATAGCTAGCTGGAGTATATAATGCTGAAGCTTCAGCCATGGAAAAACTATTTGCCGTTAAAGCAAATATACATAAGGTAATAACCATCATAAAGTATTTAACTATTTTTTTCATAATAAAGTTCCTTTCTTATTATGACCGATACAAAATTATATCCTAACTTAATCATATCTTGTTTATCATCACAAGTCAATACAAGTCAATAAAAACAAAAAGAGCCTTTAGATTATAAAATCCAAAGACTCTACATTTTTAAAGTGGCGGAGCGAGAGAGATTCGAACTCTCGCACGGCGAAGCCGCCTAACGATTTAGCAAACCGTCCTCTTCAGCCTCTTGAGTATCGCTCCATGATATAAAATTTTAATAAAACTTAATGGAATACTGTATGCTATAATGGCAGGGGCAGTAGGACTTGAACCCACAACCAATGGTTTTGGAGACCACTACTCTACCAATTGAGCTATACCCCTAATTTAATGGGGCGACTAGTGGGGATCGAACCCACGCAATAACGGAGCCACAATCCGCCGTGTTGACCGCTTCACCATAGCCGCCATATTCCATTATAATGAGCCTAAAGGCTCTAACTGGCAACTTCCTATCCTCCCAGCACGTCTCCATGCAAGTACTTTTGGCCTCTAAATGCTTAACTACTGTGTTCGGTATGGGTACAGGTGGAACCATTTA
>ERZ791760.627-NODE-627-length-12955-cov-67.366047_pt1 | contig 12955 bp, 11 predicted proteins | sample MGYA00509950_ERZ791760 | MGnify/ENA primary metagenome ERZ791760 (study PRJEB30046, sample SAMN00792002) | human gut metagenome | study: EMG produced TPA metagenomics assembly of the A metagenome-wide association study of gut microbiota in type 2... | reverse complement strand
TTAAAAATTTTAAATGATAGGAAATAGCGGGTCTGTGACAGATCCGCTATTTTTTGTGTTTACTCCTTCCCCCACTCCTTCTTTACATCAAAGCAGGGACAGGCTTTGTTGGCAAATTCATTATGACCATGAATCGTGGCTAACGGATATTCCTCCTTCAGCTGCTCGATGAGCGAGCGCATTGCCGCTTTCTGGTCTCGGGTTCTTGTATCCTTCGGCTTGCCTTTCTTTGATAAGCCGCCGATGTAGCAAATGCCTATACTGATGGAATTATGGCCCTTGCAATGGGCGCCAACCTCCTCTATCGCACGGCCTACATGAATGCTGCCGTCACGATAAATCACGAAATGATAACCTATGCAGCGCATTCCGCGCTCCCGGTGCCAGCGGTCAATATCCGCTACGGTGAAGTTGCGACCTTCCTTGGTCGCACTGCAATGAATGATGATTTCCTTTATCTTACGCATGATATTGAATATTAATTATTGAAAAATAAGCAGATAATTGAGGGGGATTTCGTCAACCCCCCAATCCCTGATAAACAGATTGATTCTGCACGATCGATGCTTTTTCTTCATCCTCTTGAATTCCTCATCCAACAACTGGCAAAATTCATTATAGCATTTTTCTGATTGCGTAACGATTCCGGTATAATGAGACCTGCCCAGAATAATACTCTTGTTTCTCAGACGTAGCGGACCGTTGCCAGGCACGAAGCGAGCTCTGCGCCTAACAGTACGAGGCACGTAATGGGATCTTAACAGAATAACAGGCTTGATAACAATTTCATATTTTCCTCTTTCATACTTATTTTTCTTCTTTGTCTCCGACACCTTCTTTTGCTTGGTAGGAATGAGAGAAATCTTATAACGTCCTGCTGGCAAATGACGGTTAGGACGTTCTAAGGTGTCGCAGAAAATCTTGCCACCTATAACCATTGTGCCATCCACACTCCATGGAGTGAAGCGACGGCGGAATATATTGATGTTCATGATAATTTACAATTAATAATTGATAATGAATAATTGGGTCAAGGCCGGCCATTAAGCCTGATTTAAGAACCGAAAAACTTAATGACCCTTAATGACCTTGACCCTTAATGACACCCTCTTTAGACTGTAGGAGAAACTTTCTGATAGCGCATGTCAGGTAATACACAGATTAACCCCTGACGTTTCCAGTTCTTTAGCATCTGTTTTACCGTCTCATGGGTGGCTGTTGCTCCCTTAACTGCAATGCTCTGCTGCTCTGCCTGCTCAAAGCTGAAGGTTACGTCCAGCCGCTCAAAGATGGAATCATTCTTACCTCTGCGACTTCTGTCGTAAGCAGACTGACTGCAATAATTCTTGGATGAGAACGCATCCTCTATGCGACTACGGAAGAAGTAGAGCGCATTATCCAACTGATAATCAGCCAGCACATCAAAGACATTCAGCATAGCTGGTGTCTGCGTCTTTACGAGCATTCCCTTCCACAAATCAGGTGACTCCTTCAGCTGTTTCTCGGCTCCATTGAAACCATGCTTCAGAATCAGCGTTTCCAGAACCTTGCAGAGCATGATGCAGGTCATCATTCTCATGGTGGTTGGACAGATACGGAAACGCTGGCGGGCTTTCACCTTGTCGTCATTTTTCATCGTTTCCAGTCTTATCTGTTCCAGCCATTCCCTACCTTTATCCTCCAGCTTGGGCAGAACCACCTCACCGGTCAGCAAAGGCAGAAGATGAGCAATCTGAATGATGCGGTCGCGCTGACGTTCGTTCATTACATGCATGTTGTCAGAAAGTGGAGTGAAGGTATTATCGGGCGTTTTTGCCACGATGATACGGCTTTGGAAACCATCCGTATAATTGCTTACCACTCGATAGAGCGCATCAGGCGTTCCACACATCACTACGTTCCATAACAGTCTGTCTATATGAACATTCACTGCATCCGCACTTCTAGCCTCACGCTCATAGCTTGTTCCGTCGTAAGCCTGTCTCAACATGACTGAAAAGTCGCTCATCGCCGATTTCCACTTCTGTGCTACGGTGTCGGCTTCCGGAGTAAACGAGAAGGCGTGCTTGCCTTCTGTGTTCGCCAGTCGTTCAGCCAGATTCGCCACCGTATTGTTCAGTGTCAAGCATCTTACAGGCAGTTTCGGCTCTTCCGGCTGCTCCTTCTTGTTCTTGGCTGCACGTTTCTTGGCTCGCCATTCATCCTCCTTCTGCTGATACATTTTGTCCATTTCCTTCACTTCCGAAGTCCATGCGTCAATCACGGGGTCAATACTTCCCTTGCCAGATGCAAAATCACCGACAATGTAGGAGATGAGGTTCAGCGAGTTCATCTTGCCGTGAACGGAAACCTTCACGCCCGTGGCGAGCATTCCGATGGCAGGACAGATGGCTGTGATTACAGGCAGTGCCAGTGCCGGACCCACTGCACTGATGGAATCCCGAATGCCTTGCGGCAACTTAGGCAGCGCATTATAATAGAACAGATCGTCCTTGGCGTTAGCCTCGTCCAGCGCATTTACCAGCGCCTCATTGTCAGCCGCCGAACCACCACCTGCATTTCCCTGCTTCATTCGTTCCTGACGGATGGCAGAGAGCACATCCTTCAGTCGCTTAGGCATTTGCGTGATTTTCTCGTTCAATGCCGAGTTGATGCAAGCCATCTTTTCCTGTTCGGGAAACCCATCGTAGCAGGGAATAATCTGAGCCAGCAGATTGCGGTCAAAACCGCAGATGTGGCGCAGGTTCACAGCCAGCTCAAAGGTCAACGTATTGCGGTTAGAGCGCATCGGCTCCTGCCCATCATTATACAGTTGCCACCACTTCTTAATGATTTCCCCATAAGGAATCCCGAGATAATTGTCCTGAGCAGCAGAAGCTGTTGAAGCAGAAGAAGTTGAAGCAGCAGAAGTTGAAGCAGCAGAGGCAGAAGCAGCAGAAGTAGAAATTCTCGAATTCTTAAATTCCTGACCCTTAAAAACCCCTTGAGAATCCTTCTTGAATTCTTCCTTCCAGGGCTCATAATGCTTGTTTGCCTTGTGCGCCCCTTCCGGCAGTTCCTCCTTCCCATACCGTTCTCTTTCTTCTAGAGCTTTCCCTTCAGCAGCCACAGCAGCCTCATCATATTCATCCTTGAAGAGCCGTGGCGAAAGGAAGAGCAGATCTTCGTCATCCGATGTGGTCGTGAAATAAACCCGGTTAATGTCGTGAGCCGAAGTATCCATTTCACACTTGAGCATCGTAGCAATCCTCACCTGGTTCTCCAGAACCGTCTTGCCCTTTTCACGTTCAAACACCGCATGTCCGCCCTGTCGTGCGCTGCGTTCCAGCATCAGCAGTCCGTACTTGTCCGGTTCCTTCAGCAGCAGCTTGGCAGCCTTGGCAAAAGCCTCCGGCTCATCCATATCAAATCCGAAAGCACCGCTTGGCAGTTTCATTCCCTTCACCACGCCTTGCGGATAATGGCCGGAATAATTAAACTGTACCAGTCTCCGTTTCGCAGCATCGTTTCCGGCACGAGCCAGACGAAGATTCGCCTTCTGCTCGTTGCTTCCACGCAGCTGCTTATACTCCTCTTTCGAGGTGATGGAGCGGGCAACCTTGTGTCCATTCTCCACCTTAATTAAATAACAACTCATCTATCTGTTTCTACTTATCGTTTTAAGTTGAATACAAAAATCCTAATGTTTCAGTTGGTAATCCAATACCGCCTCAGCCCCTTCTTCTGCCTCAACAGCCAGCGTTTGGGCGATGTTGATTCCCTCATGGCAAAACACCTTCAAGGTGAGCTGAATAGCACCGTCCTTGGTCTTGCTCACACGACCGTGCGCCAGTTTCTTAATCAGTTCCGACTGAGTTCTGAGGCGGTGCTGAACCACGAAATCAAACGTTCCGTCTGGCATTTGCTGAGCCACGCCCATCGAACGGAATCGAGGAACCTTATTCACCCCCGATTCCTGGGGACAGAAGAGGAAATACTGCTTAGCATCATAGTAAGCCATTCCACCCAACTGCACATGCTGGCAGTCATTATTATTCACCTGCTGGTTCTGAACATTATTCTGAGCATTGTTCTGAACCTTGTTTACTTTCTTAACCATAATCTGAATTGAATTTTAGGAGAAGAAACATCCGGATTGTTGCGCGCTTTACCATGGAAAATCCTCCTCTGTTTCAACTCAGTTAATAACTAAGAATCTCCGCAATAAGTCTCCAAGCGAAGCCTCCCTTTTTACTTTTTTACCCTTTTACCTTTTATGGTAACGTGGTTACAAAGGGTTAAGGTTCTTTTTACCTTTTTACCCTTTTACCTTTTTACCCTTAAAAAGCCTTTTCAATGTCCGTAACCAGAATATCCTGATAAACCTGACCATTGTGCTCATGGGTTGTAAAGCGGAGCGTAACAGCCACCAGCTCGCCAGCCGCATACTTACATTGCGCCATATTGCCCAACATTGCCGCAGCGTACTGGTTCTCATACTTGCCGCCCATCTCCTGGAGAACGATGTTGCATTTCATCATCTGTCCGTTCTCACTTTTCTGACTCTGCACAGCAAAGGTCTCGCCCTGCTGCACCACTCTCATAATCTGAGTATACATATTATATAATGTACGAAGAGGTTTCAAGAGCACCAAACCATTTCAGCGTTGTCTTGTTTCTTCGACGCTGCAAAGATATAATGATTTCCAAACGTAAAAGCAAAAAAAATCCTCCACGAATCCGTTTGGGGGATGTGGGGGATATAGTTTATATTTTTAGGGGATACTATTGGGGGATACTATCTGAACTTTTCCACTCTTTTTGTATTTATCACCGTTCCCGGCTTAGCATACTTGGCGTCTTGAAATTCATCATCCAACTTGTCAGCAATCTCTCTGTAAATGTCACAACATTGTGGCGCATCACAATCAGCAAGTGTCCATTCATTATAGTTATTTTGCTTGAAATAAGAATTTATCTCATGAAAATCGGCCGTAGAACATTTTAGTAAGGTACTGAATGCAGAATTGATCTGGTCAATGAAAAGACGCTGAGTTGACTTCTTCAGCCAATTCTTGTTGAAGAAAACCTTATAAACAATAAACCAATGTTTCTGGGCGTTGAGCGTTTTGTCTTCGATTAAGTCTTTAAGTTTAAGCATCAGCTTGTCTACATCCACATTCTCCTTGAATGCGATGTTCTTGAATACGGCTTCAACCTTCATTCTGCTATGCTCCTTGGCAATCTGATAAGAAAGATACTTATCGAGAAAATCGTAAATATCGTTGTAGGTCTGTTCTTTCTGTTCCAGAATATAAGCAACAATCAGTTTGATATTCCTGCCATTGTTGTGAAATACCTGTCCGAATCGGCAAGCGAAAAGAATATTAGCCCGTTCTACGACAATGGTATTCTTCAGCTGGGTAGCATCAGGATAGATAAGCGCTTCATCCTGGCTGTCCTGCATGTAGATTAGCTCCAATCTCTCCTCATTTTCCTCACGATAACGTTTCAGTACCTTCCGGAACAGGTCTTCGTAATAGGTTTCACTGATGAAGGATTGTCTGAAACCATGAAATCCCTCATCAAGCATGAGGATGATGTCATTGATCATTTTGCGCATTTCTTCTCCTTCATAGTCTTTATAGTTGGTAAGCATAGGTTCCAATTCTATCTTAACCTGATAGAATCGCTCTTTCTTATCATCCAGCAAAGACCATGCAATATTTTCTTTCAACAAATTCAGTAAATCGAAAATATCTCTCACATAATTACGCAAGATTAGTTTCCAGGCTGTTATTACTTCCTCTTTGTTTGTTTCCACTTCTTCTTTGCCCAAAAGGCGAAAGCTGAATTTGAATCGGGCGGCTTTATCTTCCAGCAATGTCAGTTGCTCATCTTGTTCCTCTGTCTGCATATTCTTTTTCTAGGTTTGATTTGTTATGTTGTTTAAATAAGCGGCGTGGGGTTCCCTGTAAGTACCGGTATTCAGGTACCTGCAAGAACCTTCGGTAAGGTACAAACAAGTACTGCCCACGCCGTAGAGGAGTGGACGCCTTGCTGTCACCTTCTTCTTGTCGTTTTGAATTTTGCAGGTTCTAAATACTGTAGAAGTGCAGATAATCAGCGTCAATATCTATATGTTATTTTTCTTGTTTACTTTCTGTTTCTTACTTCAAATTTTAAAGGGTTTATACTACGTTTTCTTCATCATCCGCCCAGTGGTCGCATTGGCGCATCACGGTTTCCAGCGCCTTTTCTGCACCCTCTGGTGGATACTTATACTTCTTGAGCAGTCGCTTCACCATCACTCGCATCTTCGCCCTCGCCGATTCCTTCCGGTTCCAGTCGATGGTGCGGTTGCGGTGCAAGACTTCTGTCAGTTCCCGGGTCAGCGCCACAAACTCCTCGTCGGAGTAAGCCTGCCGCACTCCTTCGGGCGTGGAGAGCGCATCATAGAATGCCTTCTCCTCGGGCGAAAGTCCCAGGTCGTTGCCCTCTGCCTCTGCCTGCTTCATCTGCTGAGCCATCTTCAACAGCTCCTCTATCACTTCCTCGTTGGTGAGCAAGCCCTTCAGATAGTTGGAGAGACTCTGGCTGAGCATGTCGGAGAAGAGGTCGCTCTGAACCACGTTGGTCTTCTGCTGCTGCTTGATTTTCTCTTTCATCAGTTTGGTGAGCAGTTCCACCGCCAGGTTGCGCTCCTTCATGTTCTTCACCTCCTGGATGAAGGCGTCGTCGAAGAGCGAGAACTCTATCTGGCGGTCGCCGAAGAGATTGATGACTCCATCGGTCTTCACGCTCTGACGGAGCAGCTCACCGATGCGCTCGTTGATTTCATGTCGGGTGATTTTGCCCTTCTGCGAGAGTTTGAGCATCATCACGCGCAGCGCATCCATATAGCACACCTCAGCCTTCTGCTGCTCATTCAGGAGCGAACGGCAGAGCGTGGTGGCGTTGTGAAGCAGATTGCTGTGCTCCATGAAATTCTTCTTGCGCTGAATCATGGCTGGAGAACTCAGGAAGTTGGCTCCGCTCGTAATGGCGAGTGCCCGCTTCGAGTTGTCCTGTTCGAAGAAGCCGGAATAGTCGAAACCATGCAACTGGTCTCGGCAGATTTCCATCTCTTCCTTCCATTTCAGCCGGGCGGTCTTGGCGATGTCGGGGTCTCCGAAGCGGCGGCGGTCACGGTTGGTGTACTGCTGCATGGCACTCTTCAGCGCCTGCGCAATGCCTACGTAATCCACTATCAGTCCGCCTTCCTTGCCCGGGAACACTCGGTTCACACGGGCTATTGCCTGCATCAGATTATGACCGCTCATCGGCTTATATACGTACATGGTGGCGAGCGACGGAACATCGAAGCCCGTGAGCCACATATCTCTTACGATGGCGATTTTCATCTCATCGTCGTTGTCCTTGAATTTTCTTGCCAGTTCCTTCTTGTAGGCTTCGTTGCCGATAATCGGCTGCCAGTCTTCGGGGTCCTGGTTCGAACCGCTCATCACCACCTTAACCTTCTCCGTCCACCCGGGGCGAAGCTCCAGCATCTTGCGGTAGATTTTGATGGCAATGCTTCGGGTCAGCGCCACGATCATTGCCTTGCCGGTGAGTTCCTGCGCACGGTTTTCCTCGTAGTGCTTCACAATATCCCTTACCAGCGTGTCGATGGTGGCGTCTTCACCCAAGAGTACTTCCAGTCGGCTGTGCTCCTGCTTTGCCTGCCTGATCTGCTCCTCGGTGGCTCCCTCATCGGCCAGGTTGTCGAACTCATCGTTCAGCAACTTCATCGTGTCTTCGTCGAGATTCAGATTCACCACACGGCTCTCGTAATAGACGGGACGGGTGGCTCCATCGTCCACCGCCTGACTCATGTCGTAAACGTCGATGTAGTTGCCGAACACTTCCTCCGTGTCTCTGTCGCGGTCGCTGATAGGCGTTCCGGTGAAACCGATAAACGAGGCACCCGGCAGGGCTTCTCTCATCTTCTGGCTGAATCCCTTCTTCATCGTCAGACTCTTGTTGTCCCAGTGCTCCTCGCCGTATTGCGAGCGGTGCGCCTCATCGGTCATTACGATGATGTTGCGGCGGGTGGAGAGTGCCGAGTCGCCTTCTTCAAACTTCTGAATGGTGGTGAAGATGATTCCCCCACTCTTTCGGTTACGGAGCAGATTGCCCAGGTCTTCACGGCTCTGGGCGTTCTGTGGTTCCTGACGAAGGAAGTCCTGGCAGCGGCAGAACTGACCGAAGAGCTGGTTGTCGAGGTCCTTGCGGTCGGTTACCACCACGATGGTTACTTCGGGCAGTCGCTGCACCAGCTGGTGGGCATAGAACACCATGGAGAGACTCTTGCCCGAACCCTGCGTGTGCCAGAACACGCCGATTTTTCCGTTGCCTTCCACTGCGGTACGGGTGCGCTGCAGGGCTTTGCCCACGGCGTAGTACTGATGGTAGGCGGTAAGAATCTTGGCGTATTTGCCCTGGTTCTTGTCGAAGCAGATGAAGTTCTGCAGAATGTCGAGCAGTCGCTGCTGCTGGAACATGCCGAGGAAGAAGGTGCGATAGTCGGCAAAGAGGGTTGACTCGTATGAGCCGTCTATGGTCTTCCATTCCATATAGCGTTCCAGCTTGGCGGTGATGGTTCCGGCACGGGTCTCACTCATGTCGCTGATTACGTTGAAGGCGTTGTAGCTGAAGAGGCTTGGAACGCTCTGCTGATAGTTCTTGATCTGCTTGTAGGCATCTTCTACGGTTGCATCTTCGGAAATGGCGCTTTTCAGCTCCACCACCACGAGGGGCAATCCGTTGACCATCACCACCATATCGCAGCGCTTGTTCTTATACTCTTCCACTCGCCACTGGTTCACCACCTTGAAGAGATTTCTTTCGGGGTGGTCGAAGTCGATGAGCCTCATCAGGGCTGTTCGTTCTTCGCCATTCTGCAGGAATCCCACCTCCAGACCGTTTTGCATCCAGAGTGTAAACTGCTCGTTGTTCTGTTCTAAAGTACCGATGCTGATGTTGGTGATTTGCTTGATTCCTTCATCCATTGCATCGGCTGGCAGTTGAGGATTAAGCCGTCGCATCGAGGCGACCAAATCGGCACGATAGAAAGGCTCCTTGTAGTCGCGCTCCACGTCGTAGCCACATTCGTACGCATAGCCCAGTTCGTCCCGGAACAGGGCAATAAGCGTTTGCTCGTATGCGTCTTCGGTGAATTTCTTGTCGTCTGCCATAATGTTATTTTTTAATATTTTTCTCGTTATATTTTTTCGTTGCTCTTCTTATTCCGGGACTTCTATCTCGCCTGATATGAGGCGAGGGAGAAGAGTGTCTCGGAGAAGGGAGAGGCGGGAGTTCTCTAGCTTATTCGCTTTGATAGTTTTCTTCATCTGATTGTAGAGATTATTAAACTTCTCAACGATATTTTTACTAGGAATGATAGTTTCAATCAAACTCAAGTCATCATAACTAAGTGATTGTCTTACTCCTCCAATAGCCAAAGAAGCAACAGAATCTTTAAAGAAATCTGTCTTTCGAAACAAATCGAAGTAATTCTCATAGCCATCAAGTACAGAAAATACCACATAAACAGGACTTACACATCCATCAAAATCAAATTCATTTCTTCCTATAGAACCGATATTAACTCGTGCAGGATTATATGCGAAATCTCCTTTATTTACTATTTTATATTTAGCTATGCTTGAACTAAAAACCTGCTTGGTGAAGTATTCTTCTGACAATACAAGTTCTCCAGAAGTAACTGGAGATAGAACTTTTACATCATTTCTTTCCTTCACTTTGGCAGTTTTATTGTTCGTAATATCTCTAAGCGTTCCTACTTTCCATCCTTCCGGAATCATTCCCAATTCACTATCAACGAACTTACCATCCTTGAAAGGCTCAAAGTCAACGAACCAATTCTTGAAAATAGCCTGCGCCATCTCCTCCAAATCAGCATTGATCTTATTGTTCAACTCTATCTTCCGGTCGAGAGAAGAAAGAATATTTACAACATTTGATGTATATTCATCCGAATAAAAAGGTATAGGCATTTCATTCAAGCTCTTTACATTTAATGTTGCTTGAACCGTTGTATTCAGATTCCTATTTATATATGCTTGACCGTGAGGAGAATCAATATAGTATTTTATCCATTTGCATATTGTTTCATCTTCTATATCTATTAAGCACGTTGCTCTTACAAGATTACAACCAGCAAAATGAATAGGTACTATTGCTGTTTTTCCACATGTGCCAACAACAGTAATGATTAATTCGCCACCTTTAAGTTTGGTTCTTTGATATTTTGCATCATTTTCAACAGTTGTCTTATCTAAATGTTTAGTATCATATAAACCAGAGATTATATTATTAACCTTAATGATAGGAACACCTTTAGGGACAGAAGGTCCTGGTTGCACAATACCATAACCTATTTTCCGTTTGACCAGAGTTTGTAATTCTTTCCACTCCATACTCTTATACCTCCCATCCAATTTTCTTCAACTGCAATCTGATTTCCTCTTCCTGCTTCTTGCTTTCCTCAAACAGCTGTTTCAGCTCTCCGGTGAGATTCGTCATTTTCTCCTCGAAAGGCACTCCGTCGCCTTCGTCTTCGGCGATTCCTACGTATCTGCCAGGAGTCAGAATGAAGTCCTGAGCAGCAATCTGCTCGGTGGTGCATACGGCACAGAAGCCCTTTTCATCCTCCAGGGTTCCCTGCTGGAACGCATGGAAGGTGTCAGAGATTTTTTTAATATCCGTATCAGGCATCAGCTCACGAAGCTTGCGGGTTACCATCGTGCCCAGATTGCGGGCATCGATAAACACAGTCTTGCCCTTCTGCGCCTTGTTGCGGCTGATAAACCAAAGACTTACAGGAATACCCGTACTGTAGAACAGCTGCGAAGGCAAAGCCACGATTCCCTCTACCAGGTCGGCTTCGATAATGGCTTGGCGAATCTGTCCCTCGCCGCCACTCTGACTCGAAAGCGCACCATTCGCCAGCACCAAACCAATCTTGCCGTTAGGAGCCAGATGGTGAATCATGTGCTGCATCCACGCAAAGTTGGCGTTACCAGCTGGTGGCAAACCATACTGCCAGCGCACATCTTCCTGAAGCGCACTCTGTCCCCAGTCACTGAGGTTGAAAGGAGGATTGGCAAGAATGAAATCTGCCTTCAGCGTAGGATGCTGGTCCTCGAAGAAAGTGTCGGCAAAAACATTGCCCAGGTTCGCATCCAAGCCACGGATGGCAAGGTTCATGTGCGCCATCTTCCACGTATCAGGGTTTGCCTCCTGACCATAGATACTGATTTTGCGCAGGTTTCCCTTGTGGCGCTCTATAAACTTGGCGCTCTGCACAAACATACCACCGCTTCCGCAGCAAGGGTCATAGACTCTGCCCTCGTAAGGCTCCAGAATCTCTACCAGCGTGCGGACAATGCAGGAAGGCGTATAGAACTCGCCACCATTCTTGCCCTCTAAGGATGCAAACTGCTGCAAGCAGTATTCGTAGGTTCTGCCCAGCAGGTCTTTCTCCTCGCCAGCATCGTGCATTTCTATGTTCGTAAAGAGATCTACCACATCGCCCAGACGGCGCTTGTCCAGCTCCGGACGGGCGAAATTCTTAGGCAGAATGCCCTTCAATCTTTCGTTTTCACGCTCAATGGCAGTAAGTGCTTCATCTATTATCACACCTATTTCCGGGGTGTGGGCAGCAGCACTAATCTTGCTCCATCGGGCTTCAGCAGGCACGAAGAAGATGTTCTCGGCAGTGTATTCGTCCTTATCTTCCGGGTCGGCGTATTCGTCGCCCTGCAACTCCTGGAATTTCTGTTCGAAGCGGTCGCTGATGTATTTCAAGAAGATGAGTCCGAGCACCACGCCCTCGTATTGCGAAGCGCTGAGGTTGCCTCTCAGAATGTCGGCAGCCTTCCATATTTTCTCTTCAAAACCTATGCTGATTGTATCTTGTTTCTTAGCCATAATATGTTTATTTTTCTACGAGCACTAGCTTCCAGTCCTCATTCTGCAGAACGAGGGTCCCGTTGTTGTCCGTAATGGTGAATATCTGATTATCTATCTGTATTTTGTTCTCCTTTATTAAATAGGTGTAATTACCGCAAGCAACGTTTTCGGTGGTAGTCTGGGTTATTTTACCGCCTTCGTCGAAGTGGTTCACTTCCGTCGTTTCGGAGAAAGAAATAGCATCTGAGGTGAAACTGCAGAACAAAGGAGCCTCTTTTACGTCGATAAAGATACTTCCAACGCGCTGATAAAGGGCTGAAATCTGCCATTCGTGGGCTAAAAATGTGGTTTCGTAATGAAAATCCTCTGATTTTTCTGTTTCTTCGTCGCTAGAACAGGCGGTGGAAGAAAGCATAAAAAAAGCGACTATTATCATATAAAAATAAGATAATATTCGCCTGCGGATAAGAACATGATGATATTGGACTAACTTTGCCTGAGCAAAATTACCCCCCCCTAAAACCTTGTGCATCAATAAGTTATATCTTTTCATCTTAGTATTGTTATTATGTAGTTTCTAGCTTTCCGGACTATTGCTACGTCAATAATTTGTTAATTGCTAGCAAAGATAATAAAAAGTTGGCAAACCCAAGAATTTTATCACGTTATTTAACGGAAAAATGCAAAATATGGGGGTTAGGAAGATGTTTTACCCCCTCTAGTATGGGCAAAAAATGCCCCTCCTCAGACATTAAATCCGCCTCTAACATGATGTATTTTTGACAAAATGCAACAGGAAACAAGGATAAAAATGTAGAATCGAACAACATATCAGCTAACTAAAGCGACTTAATACGTAGATAATTATTATACACAAAATATTAGAGTATAAATATAACAAAATACACATAACACATTAATAACCAACACATTCAGACATACATCCAACCTATATCAGGTAAAACTCACAAGTTCATCTAGCGTGTCATTAAGGGTCAAG
>ERZ791760.626-NODE-626-length-12974-cov-2.816085_pt1 | contig 12974 bp, 7 predicted proteins | sample MGYA00509950_ERZ791760 | MGnify/ENA primary metagenome ERZ791760 (study PRJEB30046, sample SAMN00792002) | human gut metagenome | study: EMG produced TPA metagenomics assembly of the A metagenome-wide association study of gut microbiota in type 2... | reverse complement strand
GAGCTACGGAACCATCCTTAATTGCGGTGCAAAAGTATGCTTTTATTTTGAATTACACAAATTTTTCCAGGGTTTTATACGATTATCAGGTACATTTATTCAACTCCGGCTACTCGCCCGACCCTACCAGTTTCCGCCTAAATTCTAATATCCAGTATTTTGCGAAATTCCACCGGCAATTACATCTCTTTGCGGAATAGGAAGCAACAACCTATAGTCTTCTACTCCGTACACCTCTTTCGCGAATCCTGTCCTTTTCAAAAAGGCAAAGTTCACGTCACAATAAAGCGACAGTTGCAACCGGGCGCTCTTAATTTTATCCAAAACCGTAGTTCCTGACAATGGGATTCCCTTTGCTGCGACAATCTTGTTCAACTGGCTTTCTGCATCCGACGTGCTACCGTTTTTACAAAGACATTCTGCATATGACAGTAATACATCTGTATATGTCATAAGAGGAACAAGAGAAGGAACTCCTAACGAGATGTTGCTACGTGTCATCACGCCATTCCGAACTGCCAGTATGGTTTCTGTTCCACTCCCATTGTTATATAAATCCGTAATCGTTTCTTTCTGGTTATAATTGGAAGAGTCCAACATATAAAAGCCACCGGATATAACTTTGGCAAGAAGTGATTCAGCCTGCAGATAATTACCCTGATACATATAAATATCTGCCAGAAGTATACGAGCCACATCTCTGGAAACAAAGAAAAAGTCATTAACGTCTCTTAATGATTCATTCTTCTTTTCCTCCAGATTATCCATTGCCTCTTGCAGCTCCTTAATCAAACGGGAAAATATCTCAGACTGGGAGGTCTTGAAAATACTGGAGCCACCTGCTACCCCAAAATCAGTACTGTCTACATAAGGTACATCCCCCCATGCCACAACCATATAATAATAATACAAAGCATTCCATACATCAAAGTAACTCTGATATACTCCCAATTGCTTCGCTTCTGCTTCCTTAAACATCAGGTTCATCCTATTGGCACGATAAAAAGAGTTCCAGATGTCACTTATAATCGTCGCATCCGGACTTATATATTGAGAAACTAAATTTGCCTCTTTGTTATAATGGTAATATTGTTCCATCAACGACCACTGCGAAAAAGCTTTTGCAAGTTCTAAAGCAAATCCAGCCACCACCGTCTTGCCAGTCTCTCCCAACTTAGGCAGAGGCATATCAGGGTTTCCTTCCTGGACAATCTTCACCTCTCCGACCTCATTCCCCATACAGTCGTATACTTTCACAGAAGCTTCTTTAGAAGTTCGAGAATTTAGAGGACTCACATTGATGGTAAGCACATTATTCTCCAGCGACTTCTCAAGAGAGACAGAAGCATCTACCAAGCCCTCATAAATATCCGTAGAAAAATAATCCTCCGAAATGAGAGGCGGATACGACTCGTCATCCTCTGAAATCAGCGGTTCCAAATAAACTGGTACAGGAGAGGTAATCTTTATCGTATAATTGCCACCCTGGTTCGGTACCTGAAGTTCCGTGGTTTCCAGTGTAACCGTCTGCCCTTCTTGTAAGGTCTCGTTTCCGGCCACTCCGTCATTATCCCAGTCAAAGAAGTAAGCCAGTTCCTTCACTTCTATCGGCAGGCCTATTTCCTCATAGCGGTCAATAACATGGTTGCGAACAGCCGACAACTGCCCGGCCAATGCATTCCGGCCTTCTTTCATCTGCTGCCGAGTTGACTCTGTAAATGCACCGTTATCTCCAAATTCTTTACACAGCTTGGCCAAATACTCCGTCAAAGCAGCTTCACTTCTATCTACAATCAATAAAGATGATATAGCAATCAGGGCAGCTGATTCATCTGTACCTCCAATGATGGAAAATGAAGAGGCATCCTTATCTTCATATCTCTGGAGTCCGAAAGCCGTAAACAATTCTTTTTGTGCTTGCGTATTGGCTTCTTTGAAACTCATACCTCCTTCCACCAGCCTCTGTACACGCTGGTATTTTAGATGAGTCAGCACATTGACATTGACCGTGGTCTTATCTGACAAATCAACCAATGCACGCAGGCTTAAGGTACCTGAAGAAAGCTCTCCTTCTACTTCATTAAAGAAATATCCGTTGGCTGTAAGTTCTGCATAAGGAGCTTCAAACAATTTGGAACCAAAAGAGAAATTTCCCATATCGTCTTGAATGGTAGAGGAATAGAAATCACCTCTTACCTGAAGCTTGGAATCCATGGGCTGGATGGTAATGGTCGACCCACTCACAAAAGGTCCTTTTTCTACCTTCCCCGAAACATTATACGTATGAGGTTCAAACGATTCTCCCTTTTCCGAGTCTTTCCCACACGAAGAAAATAAAACGGAGAAAGCTACCAGTCCTCCGATGTATAGCCTTAATTTCATAATAAAAAGTTTTTTGGTATCTCATTTCTAAATTCTGCCGGACAAACAGGTTACCTCACCCGGTTATCGGATACAAAGATAATTACATTTGTTAATATACACCAACATTTTCAAACACTTTTCACTAAAGCAGACATTCCCCTATCTCTCTTTTCCAAAGGCCGTCACATAAAATGAGAAACGTACTACAACTTTTTACGTTTCCGCACGCAAGCCATAGGTTTTCCGGTGCGAAACCCTACGTTTTCCGGACGGGAAACATACAGTTCCGTACCGGAAAACATAGAAAGCTTCCAGGCATTTTCAGCATACCGCAGGAAGATTTCCGGATACACGTGCCACGGTTCTCCCCTCACTAATCGGCGGTTTCCTGCGGTTTTTCCGCGAAAATTCCGTAAGTTTGTGTAACGAAAACCCTAAAAACGACATCACACATGGAACAGCATCCCCAGCTTTTAGTCTACAAGGCTTCTGCCGGCTCCGGCAAGACCTTTACACTGGCGGTACATTATATAAGACAACTGATTGAAGACCCGTATGCCTATCGCAGGATTCTGGCGGTAACGTTCACCAACAAGGCGACGGCGGAAATGAAGGAACGTATCCTGGAACAGCTTTACGGCATCGCTACGGCCGACGAGGGTTCGGAAGGCTACCTGAAGGAGATTCAGAAGACATCGACCAAATCGGTCGAGGAAATCCGGGAATCGGCACGGGAGGCGTTACGGCACATCATTCATGACTACAGCCGTTTCCGCATCGAGACCATCGACTCGTTTTTCCAGTCGGTGATGCGCAACCTGGCGCGGGAACTGGAATTAGGGGCCAACTTGTCTATCGAACTGAACAATACGGAGGTGCTGAGCGATGCGGTGGATGCCATGATTGAGAAGCTGGACCGGCGCTCACCGGTGCTCTACTGGCTGCTGGAGTATATCGAGGAACGTATCGTGAACGACCGCCGCTGTCGAAAGACATCAAGGGATTCGGACAGAATATTTTCGACGAGAGCTACATCGAGAAGGGAGAAGGACTGCGCCGGAAACTGGCCGACCCGAACTTTATTCCTTCCTACCGGGATGAGCTGAAAAGTATCCGTGAGGAGGTGCTGGAATTCATGAAGGGATTCAGCGAACAGTTTACGGGCTTGCTCGAAATGCACGGACTGACTCCGGCCGACCTGAAGAACGGCTCACGAGGCATCGGCAGTTATTTCAACAAACTGGCCAACGGGAAACTGAGCGATGACATCCGCAATGCCACCGTGGAGAAGTGCCTGGAAAGCGAGGAAAACTGGACGACCAAAACGTCGGCCCACCGCGATGAAATCCGTTCGCTGGCGGCTTCGGAACTGATACCCTTGTTAGCGGAAGCGGAAAACCGTCGTCCGCAGAACAACTTGCTGCTCAACTCGTGCGACCTTTCGCTGCGTTACCTGAATAACCTGCGTTTGCTGGCGCACATTGACGAGGAGGTACGCTTGCAGAACCAGGCGCACAACCGTTTTCTGCTGTCGGATACCAATGCCTTGCTCCATAGCTTAATCAGGGAGGGAGATGCCTCGTTTGTCTACGAGAAAATCGGTACCACCATCGATACGGTGATGATTGACGAGTTTCAGGATACCTCACGCATGCAGTGGGAGAACTTTCATCTGCTGTTGCAGGAAAGTCTGGCACAGAAGGAAGGCAGCCTCATCGTGGGCGACATCAAGCAGAGCATCTACCGCTGGCGAAGCGGCGACTGGAAAATTCTGGCGGGACTGGGCAATGACCGGAGTTTCCGCATCAAGGAATGTACGCTCGACACGAACTGGCGAAGTGAGGCACGCATCATCCGCTTCAACAACGAGTTTTTCACGGCGGCCTGCCAGACACTGAACCGACGCTATCAGGAGGAACAGGGCATGCCTTGCGCCCAACTGGAACAGGCGTACAGCGACGTGCGGCAGCGTTGTGCCAAGAAGGAGGAGAAGGGCTTCGTAAAGGTGACCTTCCTACAGGACTCCAAGGAACGGCCTTACACGGAAGCGACCTTGGAACAGCTGGCCGAGGAAGTGGAACGCCTTACGGCAGAGGGTATCCGCCTCAACGAGATGGCCATTCTGGTGCGAAAGAACCGGAGCATCCCCGACATTGCCGCTTACTTCGACGAACATACCCCCTACCGCATCGTATCCGACGAGGCGTTCCGGCTGAGTGCATCGCTGGCAGTGAGTATGCTCATCGACGGACTGCGGTATCTTTCTTCACCCGACGACCGCATCGCATTGGCACGGCTGGCGGTGGCTTATCAGCAAGGGGTATTGCGCAAGGACATCAGCCTCAACACGGTACTGCTCGACGACCCGTCCCGTTACCTGCCGGCAGCCTTCCAGTTGCAGGCAAACGAACTCCGTTTCATGCCGCTGTACGAACTGCTGGAGAAGTTGTTTGTGCTGTTCGACATGCAGCTTATCGAGAAGCAGGATGCATATCTCTGTGCCTTCTATGATGCGGTGACGGAATACATGCAGAACAACTCATCGGAGCTGACGGCCTTCATCCGTTTCTGGGACGAGAAACTGAACGCGAAGACCATCCCTTCGGGCGAGATTGACGGCATCCGCATCTTGTCTATCCATAAGTCGAAGGGACTGGAGTATCACACGGTGCTGCTGCCGTTCTGCGATTGGAAGATGGAGAACGAAACGAACAATCACCTGATATGGTGCAGCGTGGCAGGCACGGGAAAGGAAACCGACATTCCGCCGTTCAACCGCCTGGACATCGTACCGGTGAACTATTCAGGTGCCATGGCGGAATCGGTGTATCACGACGATTACCTGGAAGAGAAATTACAACTCTGGGTAGACAACCTGAACCTGCTTTACGTAGCGTTTACACGTGCCTGCAAAAACCTGATTATTTTCGCAAAGGCAGGACAGAAGGGAACGGTTTCAGAACTGTTGTACGACAGTCTGCCACTCATGCAGGAGGTGGAACTGCCGCTGGCACAGGAGAATCCGGAAGACGATGCAGTGGGCGAATACGGGGAACTCTGCACGGCGCACGATGAGAAGAAGGCGGGCAAATCCAACCGACTTTCGTCGCCCCGCGAGGGAGTGCCCGTGAAGATGGAAAGCATCGAAACGCACATCGAATTCAAGCAGTCGAACCGTTCGGCCGACTTCATTCAGGGTGACGACACAGAGGACAGTCGCGGACAATACATCCGTCAGGGACAGTTGTTGCACCAGGTGTTTGCCCACATCGAAAAGGCGGATGACCTTCCTTCGGCACTGGAACGGCTGAGTTTCGAAGGAGTGTTCGAATCGGAGGAGCAGAAGCAGCAGATTCAGGGACTGGCGCACTGGGCCTTGCAGCATCCGGCCGTGAAGGACTGGTTCAGCGGTACGTGGGAGCTTTACAACGAGTGTGCCATTGTCTACACCGACGAGCAGGGACAGATGCAAACACGCCGCCCCGACCGCGTGATGCGGAAAGACGGACAGGTGGTCGTGGTGGACTTCAAGTTCGGAAAGAAGAACGAGGCTTACCGCGCACAGGTGCAGGAGTACATGGACTTGCTCACGCAGATGGGCTACACCCACATCCGGGGATTCCTTTGGTACGTGTTTGCCAATGAGCTGGAAGAAGTGACGCTTCCGGCCTGAGTTTATTTTTTCACAACGATATTTCGACAATGCAATATATGGAAACTTTTTTGAAGCAGGTGGCCGCCGATTTGTACCGGAAGATGAACGGAGACTTCACGAAGGTGGCTGTGGTTTTCCCGAACAAGCGTGCCAGCCTCTTTTTCAATGAATATTTGGCACAGGAATCCAACCGCCCGGTATGGTCGCCGGCCTACGTGAGCATCAGTGAGCTGTTCCGCCAGTCGTCGCAATGGGTGACGGGCGATTCCACCAAATTAGTGTGCGACCTCTACAAGGTGTTCCGTGAAATAACAGGCAGCAAGGAGAGCCTGGACGAATTCTACTTCTGGGGCGAGATGCTCATCAGCGACTTTGACGATGCTGACAAGAACATGGCCGACACCAAGGCGCTGTTCAGCAACCTGAAGGACCTGAACAAGCTGACCGGCGAATATGACTTTCTGGAGGAAGGACAAAAGGAAGCATTAAGTCAGTTTTTCCGTAACTTCTCCATCGAACAGGTCACGGAACTGAAACGGCGTTTCATCTCATTGTGGGACGTGTTGGGCGACATCTATACGCAATATAAAGAATTGCTCCGCGAGCAGGGCATCGCCTACGAAGGAATGCTCTACCGCGAGGTGACGGAGACCATGGATGTGCAGCAGTTTCCCTACGACAAATATGTGTTCGTGGGATTTAACGTGCTGAATAAAGTGGAACAAACCCTGTTCAGCAAATTGCACGAGGCAGGAAAGGCACTGTTCTACTGGGACTACGATACCTTCTACCTGAACAAGCATCCGCACGAGGCGGGCGAGTTTATCCGCCGCAACCTGAAGAATTTCCCTTCGGAGTTGCCGCCTTCCCTGTTCGACCACCTGAACCATCCGAAAGAAATTACCTTCATCGAATCACCTACGGAGAACGGACAAGCACGCTACCTGCCGCAATGGATTCGGGAGAACCTGACGGAGAACGAAAAGGAAACGGCCGTGGTACTCTGCAACGAAGCCATGCTGCAACCTGTGCTTCACTCACTACCGGATAACGTGCGCCACATTAACATCACCATGGGTTTCCCGCTCTCGCAGACACCGGCCTACAGCTTCGTAAAGACGTTGCTGGAACTGCACATTGCGGGTTACAATTCCCGCAGCGGACGCTACCAGTTTGCCGAAGTCATCAGCGTGTTGAAGCATCCGTACACGCAACTGCTTTCCGGAGAAGCCGCTCCGCTGGAAAAGGAACTGACGGAGAAGAACCGCTTCTACCCCCTTCCCTCGGAACTGGAACGGGACGAAGCCTTGTCGCTGCTGTTCAAGCCGTGCAGCCACAACCTGGAACTGCGCAAACGGCTAGCCGACATCTTGAAGCAGGTGGCACAGCTGTATCGCAAGCAGGCAGCCTCCACCAGCGATGCCCTCGACCAGCTCTATCGCGAAGCCTTGTTCAAAAGCTTCACCATGGTCAACCGCTTCCATGCCCTGCTTGAAAGCAAGGACCTGGAGGTACAACCTGTCACCTTCCACCGCCTGCTGGTACGCGTCATGTCGACAGCCAGCATTCCTTTCCACGGAGAGCCGGCCATCGGTATGCAGGTGATGGGGGTACTGGAAACACGTAACCTGGATTTCCGCCATGTCATTCTGCTGTCGGTCAACGAAGGCCAGTTGCCCAAGGCAGGCGGTGATGCTTCGTTCATCCCCTATAACCTGCGCAAGGCGTTCGGCATGACCACCATCGACCACAAGATTGCGGTCTATGCCTACTATTTCTACCGTCTGCTGCAACGGGCAGAGAAGGCTACGTTACTCTACAACACGGTGAGCGACGGAATGAATCGGGGAGAAATGTCGCGCTTCATGCTTCAGCTGCTGATTGAGTGGGGCTATCCCGTACAGCGGAAACAACTGGAGGCTGAACAGTCGCCCATTGCTTCCTCACCCATCTGTATCCCCAAGTCGCCCGACATCATGAAACGGATGCAGAGCGTGTTCGACGTACGGGTAAATCCGAAAGCCCTTCTTTCCCCGTCAGCCCTGAACTGCTACCTGGACTGTCCGCTGAAGTTCTATTATAAGTACGTAGCAGGACTGGCAGCCCCTGAAGAAGTAAGTGCAGAAATCGACTCAGCCAAATTCGGAAGCATCTTCCACTACGCTGCCGAACACATCTACAAGGAGCTCACGGCACACGGAAAAGTCATCAACAAAGACACCTTGGAAGCCCTGCTCCAGGAAGAAGTGAAACTACAGAATTACGTGGACAACGGGTTCAAGGAGCTGTTCTTCCACCTCCCTGCCGACGAGCGTCCGGAATACAACGGAGTACAGCTCATCAATTCCGCCGTGATTCTGCGCTACATCCAGCAGCTGCTTCACAACGACCTGCGCCACGCTCCCTTTACCTTCGTAGGTTCCGAACAACGGGTCATGGAGGACGTAGAGATACAGACACCCAAGGGGGTCATCCGCTCGCGCATGGGGGGAATCATCGACCGTATGGACAGCAAGGACAACGTACTCCGCATTGTGGACTACAAGACGGGAGGCAAGGCCGACACCCCGCCCAGCGTAGAATCGTTGTTCACGCCCGGCCCCAAACGTTCCAATTACGTATTCCAGACTTTCCTGTATGCCGCCATCGTATGCCGGAAACTGCGTGAACGGAATGATGACCGGAAAGTAGCTCCTGCCCTGCTCTACATTCACCGGGCTGCGGCAGAAGATTACTCGCCCGTCGTCCAGCTCAAGGAATCGTATAACAAAACCACTCCTGTGGAAGACTTTTCATTGCTGGAAGAAGAGTTCAGAACCCGCCTACAGGCACTTCTGGAGGAAATTTTCAATCCTGATTTGAGTTTCAGTCAGACGGAAGAGGAAGACCGGTGCACTTATTGTGATTTCAAGGAAATATGTAAACGATAGAAACAGAATCAAAACAAGTGTTAAAAACACATTTTTCTCTGAACAATCCAAGTGAACCGGATGTTATAAAGATGTTTTTCATAGTAATAGATAAGAACAGTATTGGTATTTGTGAAAATATCAGCTGTAAGGACAAAAGCGTTTGTTCTTTAAAAAATAAGAGAGGCTGCATTTCCCCGGCAGCCTCTCTTAATTTTTTATCCTCTACACAAATGTTTTTTTATTCCTGATAATCATAATACCACCAGTAGGTATCGCCAAATTCGCGACGCATACGGTTGCGTTCTTCCAGCGGAGAACCCTCTTTCTGCTGTAAGGTCTGGTAAGCCCTGAAACGATCTAAAGTCAGACTGTCTGCACGCGAAGATACAGTATCATTCCGCTGGACATGATACATTACCAATGCTTCCCGATAATAACGCGGCAAGGTATCTTCCGGCAAATAGAAATCGGGAACGGCCTGTGCGAAACTGTCCAGTTTCTTTTCAAGCAGCAAGGCAGAAAGGTAATAGTCCAGCGAGGTATATTTTCCGGTTCCCTTGTAGCAGATGTTCCGCAGAAATACCATGCGGTCTTCTCCCGTATATGGACGTGCTCCCAGCAGGTAATAAATGGAATCATTCGTATAACGGAGCGTGTGCAGGGAATCCGTTTCAAAGAACAATCCGTCGGAACGGTAATATTGCGGATAAGCAAACAGCCTGTCGCCCATCTTTCCCAAGCGAGACAAGGCCACGGCACGATAGGCGGTCAGCGTACGGCTGGCCTCCAATGATTTTTCTCCTACGCGTAACACCTTGTCATACTCCCCGGCTCGCAGGTAATGTTCCGCCTCCAGCTCATGATGAAACTGCCGGTTGGTACTACCCACACACACCGTCAGCAGACACAACCCCAGCAAGATAGCCAGGTTACTGTTGACCAGTCCCCAGAGACTTCCTTCGTGATTCAGCTGTACGCGAAAAACTCCACGCAGCCAGTAACCGATTCCCACAAACAGCAACACCAGTAAAGGCAACAGCCAAGTCCACGGAGTATGGTAGTCGGAGATATACACTCCACGCCCTACATCCGTCAGGGCACAAAGCACCAAAAAGGACGGCACATACGCCAGGGCACGCACCCTTCCCTTCAGCCCCAGCAGACTGTTTACTCCCCAGCGCAGCAACAGCAGAATCAGCGTAATGACCAGCGCGCTGGCCATCGGAGCAAAGGTAGTCTTTCCATGTGCCAGCGAGAAATGAAGGGCTTCCAGCACATCGCGCTGGAACACATAAAGATATACAAAACTAAACAGAGAAAAAAGAAGACCGCATACAGCAATCATGATGCGTGCAGTCTTCTTATAAAATGCATTTGTGTAATCACTCATACAATATCAATTCAATCTTTCACTCGTTTTAATACAACTGCAGAACGGGCCGGCACATACAGTTTCAGCCATTCTTTCTTGTCTTTTGCATAAAGCGGGTCGGCACAGGTGAAGTGGCGGAGACTGTCGTCTGAGAAGCCGAATCCACCAAACTGCTTGTTGTCTGTGTTCAGAACCACATCGTAGGCACCTCTCGGTACGAGGAAGCCATAATCGGTAAACGAACGGGTCGGGTTGAAGTTGAACACAAATACCAAATCCTTGCGGCGGTATGCCAGAATCTGGTCACCGTCGTTATGCCATACCTCGATGACATCCGATTTCTGGATGTTCTTCACGCTGCGAATCAGCTTGACCATCGCCTCATCGAAGTCGCCCAGGTAATGATAGCACAAGTCCGGATTATCAACCAGGTTCCACTGACGGCGTGCATACTTGTATGACCATCCGTTGCCTTCGCGCGGGAAGTCAATCCACTCCGGATGACCGAACTCATTACCCATGAAGTTCAGGTAACCTCCGTTGATGGTAGAAGCCGTGAGCAGACGGATCATCTTGTGCAGGGCAATGCCTCGTTCCACCACTCCATTCTCGTCGCCAATCTTGAAGTGCCAGTACATGTCGGCATCAATCAGACGGAAGATGATGGTCTTGTCACCCACCAGTGCCTGGTCGTGGCTTTCGCAGTAAGAGATAGTCTTTTCATCCTTGCGGCGGTTGGTCACTTCCCAGAACAGGCTGGACGGTTTCCAATCCTCATCGCGACGTTCCTTGATAATCTTAATCCAGTAGTCAGGAATGTTCATGGCCATACGGTAGTCGAAGCCGTAACCTCCGTCTTCGAACGGAGCAGCCAATCCCGGCATACCCGATACTTCCTCGGCAATGGTAATGGCCTTCGGATTCACTTCATGAATCAACCGGTTGGCCAGCGTCAGATAACAGATGGCATTGTCATCCTGATGACCGTTGAAGTAGTCACCATAGTTGCAGAAGGCCTCACCCAGTCCGTGGCTGTAATAAAGCATAGAAGTCACCCCATCGAAACGGAAGCCGTCGAAATGGAACTCTTCCAGCCAGTACTTACAGTTGGACAACAGGAAGTGAATCACCTCGTTCTTGCCATAGTCAAAGCAGAGCGAATCCCATGCCGGATGCTCACGACGTCCGCCCTGATAGAAATACTGGCAAGGATCACCGGCAAAGTTGCCCAGTCCTTCTACCTCGTTCTTCACGGCGTGTGAGTGTACAATATCCATAATCACGGCAATGTTCATCTGGTGTGCCGTATCGATAAGCTGTTTCAGTTCTTCCGGTGTACCGAAGCGTGAAGAAGGAGCAAAGAAGCTGGACACATGATAGCCGAAACTTCCGTAATAAGGATGTTCCTGAATGGCCATAATCTGAATACAATTGTATCCGTCCTTCGCAATTCGCGGCAGTACATTCTCACGGAATTCATTGTACGTACCAACCTTTTCCGCATCCTGTCCCATACCGATGTGGCATTCGTAAATCATCAGCGGAGCCACATTAGGCGTAAAGGTCTTTTTCTTGAACTTATACGGTTTCTCCGGATTCCATACCTGCGCACTGAAAATCTTGGTCTGTTCATCCTGCACAACGCGAGTAGCCCATGCCGGAATACGTTCACCGCATCCACCTTCCCAGTACACTTTCAGCTTGTACAAGTCGCCGTGCTTCATGGCCTTTTCCGGCAGATTGATTTCCCAGTTACCCGTCTTGCGCACACGTTTCATACGGAAAGCCGGTTTCTCCTGCCAGTCATTGAAATCGCCTACCAGGTAGATTTCCGTCGCATTCGGCGCCCATTCACGGAAGGTCCATCCCTTGTCAGTGCGGTGCAGACCAAAATACATGTGTCCGGTAGCAAAATCCGACAACGTCTTCTTTCCTACCAGTTCCTTTTCTTTTTCCACCACATGCTGATGACGGCCGTTGATAGCATCGGCGTATGGTTCCAGCCACGGATCATTCTTTATGATATTCAATACCTTGTCCATAGTATTAGTAATTAGAAATTATTTGACACGTACTTTTACAATCACTTTTCTCACTCCGTCGGGAGTTACGCCCGGTGCATGTGCATCTTCCGGGAAGAAAATAGCAAACATACCCGGCTTTACGGTCAGGTAGTCAGTAGCCAGTCCTTCATAGAAGGTAATATCTTTTTCTGCATTGTAAGCAGCTTCGGGCAAATCCGTACGCGGCATATAGCCCATTACTTCCACCCCCGACAATGGAATCTGGATGTCGATGAAATCATTGTGTGTTTCCAGACGCGCTTCTTCCTTTGTCTTCGGACGTGCATCTGCAAAATTCACCATCAGTTCACCTTCCTTCAGCACTACCTTCCCCACTTCGTGTGCCTGCAAGTCAGTTGCCTTCAAAAAAGCTACAGCCTCTGCAAACAAAGGATTCAGTGACACATATTTTTCCAGATTTTCCAATTTGTCAATAACCATATTCTTTCAATTTTAAATCGTTAATATTTTATTCAAACTCATCTATCGTTTCATTTGTAAAATCGGCAAAGCGTTTCAGCTGGCGAAACACGTCGATAATCCGTTCCATAAAGTCCGGACGGGAAAAGAACTCATCTTCCACCCGGCAGGCCACCGTAAAATCCTTG
>ERZ791760.623-NODE-623-length-13039-cov-2.628312_pt1 | contig 13039 bp, 10 predicted proteins | sample MGYA00509950_ERZ791760 | MGnify/ENA primary metagenome ERZ791760 (study PRJEB30046, sample SAMN00792002) | human gut metagenome | study: EMG produced TPA metagenomics assembly of the A metagenome-wide association study of gut microbiota in type 2... | reverse complement strand
TTTCTCATAGCAAATACATAGTATCTGCATGAAGGAATCACACAATGAATATTGGTCGAAGGGTAAAGGCACTCCTTATCCTTCAACAAGCCTACTTCACGTAGGGAATGATAAAAAAGTAGTAAGCGTAAGAAGAAGTTTATATTTTGTTCGTCATTGCGTACTACACGCTTATCCGTCAACAACCTGTTGAAGGAATTGTCGCGATTTAGTGTACTGAACAAATTATGTGCCTTGTCAAGGGTGGCATGGATAAAATTGAGCGTTTCTTTTGTCTCTCTCTGACAAGATACCGTAGATAAATTGGGAAAATCATTTGACACCTGATTGCATGACACAGCTTCTGTCACCTCTATTTTCATAAAGATGACCGTAAGCAGCAGCATTATTTTAAGCATGGTCAGTTTCATGTGTTCTGTTTTTCCCTTTTAGGCTTGGCAAAGATAGATAATATTCTTAAATATTCGGAGAAGATGGGTGAAATATTTTTTGCTTCTTCCTAATTATGGGGCTGATAACCTCATTTTTTGCTGAAATGTTCATTGAAATGGGATGTTTGTCAGCTGAAAAATATATACCTTTGTCAAAAAAATAAAAGAAGAAGAGAATGAATTTTCAGAAACTGACTCCCATTGTGAACAAACCCAATGCGTGGGCCCTGAGTCCGCTGGTGGTATTTTTATGCCTGTATCTGGTGGCTTCCCTGCTCATCAATGATTTTTATAAAATTCCGATTACCGTAGCTTTCATGGTGTCTTCCATTTATGCCGTAGCTACGACGAAAGGACTGAGCTTAAACGACCGCTTGTTGCAATACTCCGCAGGAGCGGCCAACAAGAACATCATGCTGATGATATGGATTTTCATCTTGGCGGGGGCCTTTGCACAGTCGGCTCAGGCCATGGGGGCTATCGATGCGACGGTAAACCTGACCTTGCGGCTGCTTCCGGGCAATCTGCTGCTGGCGGGAATCTTTTTGGCATCGTGCTTCATTTCTCTTTCCATCGGTACGTCGGTCGGTACCATTGTCGCACTGGTTCCTGTAGCTGCCGGTATCGCGGCCAAGACGGATGTCAGCGTGGTTTTCATGACGGCGGTAGTAGTGGGTGGTGCCTTTTTCGGCGACAACCTGTCCTTCATTTCCGATACGACCATCGCGGCTACCCGTACGCAAGGGTGCGTGATGCGCGACAAGTTCCGGGTGAATTCATTGATTGCCCTTCCGGCTGCCTTGCTGGTATTCGTGTATTATGTTATATATGGAAGCCATATTGAGGTGGTGCAGGATATTCCCCATGTAGAATGGATGAAAGTCATACCTTATATAATTGTGCTTGGAACGGCAGTGGCTGGTGTCAACGTATTGCTGGTACTGTTGCTGGGTCTGGTTTCTACGGGTATTGTGGGCATGGCATACGGTACATTCGATGTGTTCGGATGGTTTGGGGCTTTGGGTAAAGGGATGACGTGCATGGGAGAACTGATCATCGTAACCCTGATGGCAGGAGGTATGCTGGAACTGATACGTTTTAACGGAGGTGTGGATTATGTGCTGCACCGTCTGACTCAGCATGTAAGAGGAAAACGAGGAGCCGAACTAAGTATCGCCGCACTGGTGAGCCCGGCCAATAATACGATTGCCATTATCACTGTGGGCCCATTGGCAAATGACATTGCCGAACAGTTCCGGGTAGACAAACGGAAGAGTGCCAGTATTCTCGATACCTTTTCGTGTGTGATTCAGGGTATTATCCCTTATGGTGCGCAACTCTTGATTGCGGCCGAGCTTTCGGGTTTATCTCCTATCCACATCATAGGATACCTTTATTATCCCATGGCACTGGGAGTGGCGGCTGTGCTGAGCATTCTGTTGCGTTATCCTCGCCGGTATTCCTGATCAGGTTGTTTTCATCGTATTGTATAATTTTGTAATCGGATTAAAATAAGAAGATATATGCTGATTTATAATACTACTTTTCATGTAGAGATGGGTGATGCCCGTAATTTTGTGATATGGTTGAATGAATTCTACATTCCGGAAGTGGAAAAATCGGGTGAACTGAAAAATCCCCGTATCCTGCGTATCTTGAGCCATAAGGAGCAGGACAGTGAATGCTTTTCACTCCAGTGGGAAGTGGAAGACAGCGCGACGTTGCATCGCTGGCATGTAAAGCAGGGGGCTGCCTTGAATACGGAGATGATGAAAGTGTTCAAGGATAAGGTTATCGGTTTCCCCACATTAATGGAGGTAATAAGGTGATACAGCCGGTTAAGGAAAAAATCATTCTCGGTATCGACCCGGGTACGAACATCATGGGATACGGGATACTGAAGGTGACGGGTGTCAAACCGGAAGTGATGACACTCGGCGTCATCGACCTGCGTAAATGCGGCGACTCGTATCTGAAGCTGAAACACATTTATGAGCGCGTGCAGGGTATCATTTCTTCGTACCTTCCTGATGAACTGGCTATTGAAGCTCCGTTTTTTGGAAAGAACGTACAGTCCATGCTGAAGTTAGGACGTGCGCAGGGGGTGGCTATTGTAGCAGCATTGACACGTGACATCCCCGTGACAGAATATGCCCCGTTGAAAATCAAGATGGCCATTACCGGCAACGGGCAGGCCAGCAAGGAGCAGGTGGCCGATATGTTGAAGCGTATGCTGCACATACCCGACTCGGAAATGGGCCCCTTTATGGATGCGACGGATGCCTTGGGAGCAGCTTATTGCCATTATTTGCAGATGGGACGTCCGGAAATGCCGAAAGCTTATTCCAGCTGGAAGGACTTTATCGCCAAGAATCCGGGACGCATAAAGAAATAGGAGATTAGAACCATGAATTTAAAACAGCTTGTAGTGATGTCGGCCGTGGCTGTGGCTACCGGATGTACTTCTTCACAGCAGCATACCAGTACGCCGTTTGATGAATATCCGGTGTACGAGGGGGAATGGGTGGAAATGGCTTATACGCCTGCTTCAACCCGCTTCTCGCTTTGGGCTCCTTCGGCTCAGGAAGTGCGGGTGCTGCTGTACGAAAAAGGGCAGGGAGGTTCTGCCTATCGTATGGTGAAGATGGAACCGGCATCTGACGGTATGTGGCAGGCTCGCGTGGACGAAGACCTGAAAGGAAAGTTCTATACGTTCAATGTCAAGATAGACGATGTATGGCAGGGAGATACGCCCGGACTCATGGCCAAGGCTGTGGGAGTGAACGGCGACCGGGCAGCCGTCATCGACTGGAAAGAGACGAATCCGGAGGGGTGGAACGAAGACAAGCGTCCGCCGCTGAAACGCTTCTCCGACATGGTGATTTATGAGCTGCACCATCGCGATTTCTCTATCGATACCATCTCCGGCATCCGGAACAGAGGAAAGTTCCTGGCTTTGACGGAGGAAGGAACGCATACGTATCTGGGCGAGAAAACGGGCATTGACCATTTGAAGGAATTGGGCGTGACACACGTACAGCTGTTGCCTTCGTTCGACTTTTCTTCGGTGGACGAAACCAGGCTTGATAAACCGCAGTACAACTGGGGATATGACCCGAAGAACTACAACGTGCCGGAAGGCTCGTATGCCACCGACCCTTATCGACCGGAAGTGCGTATCCGCGAGTTCAAGCAGATGGTCATGGCACTTCATCGGGCAGGTATCCGGGTGGTGATGGACGTGGTGTATAATCACACGGCTATCACGAAAGGAGGCAATTTTGAACGGACCGTACCGGGTTATTTCTATCGCACGGACGAGGAAGGGAAATGGGCCAACGCATCAGGTTGTGGCAATGAAACGGCCAGCGAACGGCCGATGATGCGGCGTTTCATGATAGAGTCAGTCTGCTATTGGGCCAGAGAATATCACATAGACGGATTCCGTTTTGACCTGATGGGGATTCATGACATCGAGACCATGAATGCCATCCGTAAGGCACTCGACAAGATTGACCCTACAATATGCATGTATGGAGAAGGCTGGGCAGCCGGTAAGCCGCAACTGCCGGATAGTCTGCTGGCCATGAAGAAGCATGCGGCTCGGTTGCCACACATCGGCATGTTCTGCGATGAAATGCGCGACAGCCTGCGTGGTCCGTGGGGAAACGATGCCAAGGGAGCTTTTGTCATCGGACGCATGGGATACGCTGCAGGCGTGAAGTTCGGACTGGCGGGAGGAATCGCACATCCGCAGCTGGTCAGCGACAAGGAATCCGCCGTTCCGGCTTTCTGGGCTGCACAACCCGAACAGATGATCAGTTATGTGAGCTGTCACGATGACCTTTGTCTGGCCGACCGTCTGAAGGCGACATTGCCGGGACTTTCTGCATTAGAGATGAACGCCTTGGCCAAACTGGCTGCTACGGCAGTATTTACTTCGCAGGGCATTCCGTTCTGGTATGCAGGTGACGAGATTCTGCGCGACAAGCAGGGAGTGACCAATTCGTACAAGAGTCCGGACGCAATCAATGCCATCAACTGGGGACGGAAGACTTCGCAGCGTGATTTCTTTGATTATGTGAGGGGCCTGATTGCCATGCGAAAGGCGCATCCTTCTTTCCGTATGGGTGATGCGGATTTGATTGCCAAACACTTGGAGTTCCTGCCGGTACCGGCAAGCAACGTGGTGGCTTTCCGTATCAAGGGAAGTCCGGCGGGTGATTCATGGCTGAACACGATTGTGGTGCTCAATGCCCGTACGGAACCCGTGCAGATTGACGTACCTGAGGGACGTTACTGGATAGCCTGTCGTGACGGACGCATAGACAATGTGCTGGGACTGGGTACGCTGACCGGCAACAAACTGGTGGTAGCTCCTCGTACGGCCATGATTGTGCATCAATAAACCAAGAGAACAACTACTTAAAGAAACAAAATAAAAACAGAGAAAGACAATGCAGAATGTAATTACAATTGAGAACGGTGTGACTCGTCATCCATTGTACCGGATGAAAGAGCCTGTGAACTTGCAGATTGCGGCAGGAGAACATGTGGCCATCGTAGGACCGAACGGTGGCGGAAAGAGTCTGCTGGTAGACATCATTACCGGACGCTATCCGTTGCTGATGAATGAGGTGAAATATGACTTCTCGCCTTCGGAATCGAAGATGGCTTGTGACAATATCAAATACATCACCTTCCGTGACTCGTACGGGGATGCCGACGGGAACTATTATTACCAGCAGCGCTGGAATTCGCAGGACCTGGACGATACGCCTATCGTAGCCGATTTGCTTCCTCCCTGCAAGGACGAACAACTGCGGAAAGCGCTGTACGATTTGTTTGGCATTGAGGAAATGCTCAGCAAACATATAATTCTGCTGTCGAGCGGAGAGCTCCGCAAATTTCAGTTGACCAAGACTTTGTTGAGTGGACCGAGGGTGCTGATTATGGACAATCCTTTCATCGGACTGGATGCACGGACTCGGGGACTGCTGCACACATTGTTGGGGAAACTGACTGAAATGACCAACCTGCAGGTAATTTTGGTCTTGTCGAAGACAGACGACATCCCGACATTTATAACACATGTGATACCGGTGGAAGACCGTCATTGCGGGTCGAAAATCACCTTGCAGGAGTACTTGGCACACCGTGAACCAGACCCTGCTCATGTGTTGTCTGACGAGAAACGGCAGCGGATACTGGACTTGCCGTATACCGATAACCTGTTTCATACAGAGCATATCGTAGACTTGAACAAGGTAAGCATCCGTTACGGAGAGCGGGTGATTCTGAAAGAACTCGACTGGACGGTGAAATGCGGCGAAAAGTGGGCGCTCAGTGGCGAAAACGGAGCTGGGAAGTCTACCTTGCTGAGCCTGATCTGCGCCGACAATCCGCAAAGCTATGCCTGCGATATTTCTTTGTTCGGTCGCAAACGGGGCAGCGGCGAGAGTATCTGGGAAATCAAGAAGCACATCGGTTATGTGAGTCCCGAAATGCACCGCGCTTATCTAAAGAATCTGCCGGCCATTGACATTGTAGCCAGTGGATTGCATGATTCCATCGGTCTGTACCGTAAGACGCAGGAGAAGGATGTGGATACGTGCGTGTGGTGGATGGATATTTTCGGCATTGCCGACCTGAAAGACCGTAGTTTCCTTCAACTCTCCAGCGGAGAGCAGCGTATGGTGTTGCTGGCCCGTGCGTTTGTCAAAGACCCGGAACTGCTGATTCTGGACGAACCGTTGCACGGACTGGATATGCGGAACCGCCGGTTGGTGAAGGATGTCATCGAGGCATTCTGTGCCCGAAAGGATAAAACCCTGATTATGGTAACCCACTATCAGGAGGAACTGCCCGCTACCATTACGAATTCTTTGTTCCTGAAACGCAATAAATAAAAAAGCTGATTCTGGTGGACACAGATTCTTTTCTGTGAGAAAGCACATCTGTGTTTCATTTCCGGGTAGAATCTGTGTTCAAGTGTTTCTCAGGGAATAGAGAAATGAAATCAGATACGGAAACCCATAATAAAAAAGGCAAATGAAGATGATTATACACTGTTACCTTCATTTGCCTTTTTATTTAAAAGGATATTTATTGAGCTTGAAGTCTGTAAGTAAGAGCTTACGGTGCTTAGCATACAAAAGATTCACCAGCCCTGTCTGTCCTGCATCTGGCGAAGCGCTGTCCGGTAGTCTTCTACCAGCTCTTTCATCACCTCATCCACCGTCTGCAACTGGCGAAGCTGAGAAGCGGCTTGTCCTATTTCCAGTTCTCCTTCGTAGAGGTCGCCTTCGAAGATTCCCTTTTTGGCCCGGCCTTTTCCCAACAAAGCCTTCAGTTCGTCTGCTGAGGCTCCTTTTTGTTCCGCTTCCTCTATCTGCTTGTAGAAATCGTTCTTCACCAGACGGGTAGGGGAAAGCTGCTTGAGTGTCAGAAGGGTATCTCCTTCATTCAATCGCAGGCAACGGTCCTTGAAATTGAAATGCGCTGAACTTTCTTCTGTCAAGGCAAATCGGGTACCCATCTGTACCCCTTCTGCGCCTAACGCTTCGGCGGCTAAGATGCCTTCGCCCGATACAATTCCTCCTGCGGCAATAAGAGGTACACTGCACACCTTTTTGACGGCCGGAATCAGACAGAAAGTCGTAGTTTCCTCTCGTCCGTTGTGTCCGCCTGCTTCAAAGCCCTCTGCCACAATGGCATCTACTCCAGCTTCTTCACATTTCATGGCAAAACGGCTGGAAGATACCACGTGAGCCACCTTGATGCCCGCCTGCTGGAGCTTGGAAGTCCATGTCTTGGGATTTCCCGCAGATGTAAACACGATTTTTACGCCTTCTTCCTGAATGATTTCCATGAGGGTTTCAATCTCCGGATACATCAGCGGCACATTGACTCCGAAAGGTTGGTCGGTAGCCGCCTTACACTTACGGATGTGTTCACGCAGGGTTCCCGGGTGCATGGAACCAGCCCCCAACAACCCCAATCCACCTGCGTTGCTCACGGCTGAGGCCAGTCTCCATCCGCTACACCATACCATTCCACCTTGAATGATGGGGTAGCGGATGCCGAAAAGGTGACAGACTCTGTTCTGCATATCAGTCAGTTATTTTTTATATTTCTCAATCAGGTTCTTGGCTACGGTATCACCCAGTTCTACTGCTTTTTCCAGGTTGGCCATACCTTCCTTCTTCTTTCCCTGCTGTATCTGGCAGTAACCCAGCATACGATAGGCAGCTGCGTTCTTCGCGTCCAGTTCAATGGCTTTATTCAAGGCTTTCATGGCATCATCCGGCTGGTTTACCCGCAAATGTACGCTTCCTTTTTCTACCCAGTATTCCACGTTCTTCGGTTCCATTTCAATGGCCTTGTTGATGTCATTGATGGCCTGCTGGTACATACGGCATTGCATTTCAGCCTGCTCACGGATAAAATAGAAATCAGACGATACCTGGCCCATCATGGCGTCGTGGAACAGATTGTAGTCTACCACTGCTTCGCGGAACTGCTTGTCTTCCGCTTTCATGCGGGCACGTTCGTACAGATAAGGAGCCGCTTCTTTTCCGTAGGGAGGATTGTATTTCGCCACGGCACTGTCCATCAGGGCAATGGCTTCCTTCTTTGAAGCACCTTCAATCAGTTCTTTGGTCTTGGCTGCGGCATAGAAAGAAGCGGCAGAGGCTAGCGGTGAACGGTTTACTTCTTCGTAGCTGGCAAATGCTTCCGGATATTTCTGCATGGCAAAATAAATATCTCCCTGCAGCTGGTAGTACAGTCCCTGCTTGTCGTTTTCCAAGGCCGTATTGATTTCCTTCAGTGCCCGCTCCATGGTCCAGTCGCCATACGGTTTGGCTCCCTGGAGACCAAGCACATAATTATATAGCAGTTTAGAAAGGTTATAGTATGCGTCTCCCTTGTTTTCGTTCACTTCCACCATAGTTTGCAGATCTTTTTCTGCCAGTGCATAGTGTGCATCGTCACCGTATCCCATGTAACAAAGGGCACGGCGGGAATAGCCTTCACTGTTTTTAGGATACTGCTGGATAAACTCGTTCAGCAGGTTCAGGTATTCTTCCTTTGACAGGTTAGAAGAAGACACGTACAAGTACACCAGTGCCTGAGATTCGTCTTCCGGCAATCCTTTCTTGATACCGATGGTATTCAGTGTAAAATCGTTGGCAGAAAGGGCGTTGATAGACAGGCTCTTTGCATAGCCTATTCCGATGGCATAGCTTGATGTGCTTTCCTTGTCACTGTTCTTCTGTATCAGTGCTACAACTTCTCCTTCTGCATTCATTACCGGACAGCTTACGGTCTTTTCGCCCGTTTTCATGTTCAGGGTATAATAGAAAGAGTTGTGGCTGATGGTATCGATTTTGGAAATGGTGCCGTGTGTGCCCGAAGCCGCTTTCTGTGTAGAGTAGGGAAGTACGTACACCGTTTCACTTACTGCTCCCGGACAGGATGCCGGCTGCAAGGCTACGGTCTTCTTATCGGCTGCTGTCTTGAACTTCACTACGTCGTACATATCGTTGGCTCCCAGAATGTATTCCACCGGAAGTTCCTTTCCATCGGCAGTTACGACTACGGCACGTTCGGCCCCTTTAAACAGCGTATAATCGGATACGGCTGTACCGTTTTCGTCAATGTAGAATCCGTTTCCGGTATTGAGAATCTGATTCTCCTTATTGTACGTGATGACAGAGAACACAGCTTTTCTGGCTTTGTTGGCCCACTTAGGAAGTTCCTGAGCCATTCCGGTCTGAAAAGCCATTCCACAGCATGTCAGCACGAGAGTAATTTTTCCTATTTTCATGGTAGTATGTATGTTTTATTGTTTTATTCTTCTCCGAATCCTCTTTGTTTCACGGCTTCATAAATGAGGATACCTGCTGCCACGGACACGTTCAGTGACTCGATGTTGCCGAACAACGGAATCTTGATCCATTCATCGCAAAGTGCCAGGTGGTCGTAGGGTACACCGGTATCTTCCGCACCCATGATGATACATGTTGGACCCTGATAGTCGGCCTTGGTGTAGTCGTAGTCACCTTTTTCTGTGGCTGCTACAATCTTGAATCCGCTGTCTTTTAAGAACTTGATGGTATTCGTCAGGTTATTCTCGCGGCACACCGGAATGGTATGCAAGGCTCCGGCAGAAGTCTTGATGGCATCCGCATTGACACTGACACTGTTTTTTGACGGAATGATGATGGCATCCACACCGGCACATTCACACGTACGGGCAATGGCTCCGAAATTACGCACATCGGTCAGGCCGTCCAGCAAGATGAGCAGCGGGTTCTTTCCCTGCTCAAACAAGAAAGGCACGATGTCTTCCGTACGCTGGTAAGTGATGGGCGAGATAAAAGCCACCACTCCCTGATGGTTCTTCTTGGTGATGCGGTTGATGCGTTCCACCGGTACACGCTGCACGGGGATGAACGTATCTTTCAACACGGCGAAAAGCTCCTTCGACAAGTCGCTCTGAATGTCTTTCTTGATTAATACTTTGTCAATTTCTTTTCCGGCCTGGATAGCCTCGATAACGGCGCGTACGCCGAAAATCATTTCGTTCTTTTCTATCATGGTCTTGTTTGTTTCTTGTTATTGTTTAAAGCCTAACAGGGCACGGGCATTCTGCACGGCCGCCTCTGTCAGGGTGGCACCGCTGAGCATGTAGGCAATTTCCTGCACCCGCTCTTCATCCGTCAGGCGGCGGATGTGGCTGTTGGTTCCGGTGTCGGTATCTTCCTTGTACACCTTGTAGTGCGCAATTCCGCGTGCGGCAATTTGGGGCAGGTGAGTGATACTGATTACCTGGCGGTTCTGGCGTCCCATGTCCTGCATGATCAGTGCCATTTTCTCTGCGATGGAACCTGATACACCGGTATCAATTTCATCGAAGATGATGGTCGGCAGTTTGACGGCTCCGGCAATCATGGCCTTGAGTGAAAGCATGACGCGGGCAATTTCACCTCCCGAAGCGATGGAAGCCACGTTCTGCAAAGTCCCGTTCTTGTTGGCCGAGAACAGGAACGTCACGCTGTCCATTCCCTTGCTGTCGGGTTCCTTTCTGGGAGTCAGTTCCACGGCAAAACGCACGTTAGGCATACCTAATGGGATGAGCAAGGATTCCATCTGCGATTCAATGTGCCGTGCCGACTGTGTACGAAGCGCGGTCAGCTTTTCGGCCTGACGTAGCACCTCGGCATACAATTTCTTCTTTTCTCCCTCCAGCTCTGCAATCCGGTCGTCGAAAGAAGTGATGGCATTCAACTGGCTGCGATAGTTTTCCGTCAGTTCTATCAGTTCTTCTACCGACTGCACGCGGTGTTTCTGCTGCAAGGAATAAATCAGGTTCAACCGTTCGTTGACAAAATCCAGACGTGCCGGATTGAATTCCACTTCTTCCTCCGCATTGCCGATTTCGCGGGAAATATCTTTCAGTTCAATGTAGCAGCTGTTCAGCCGTTCCATCCATTCCTTAGCCGGTGCATATACCTGTGTCAGGCTCTGAAGAGTCTGCATGCACTCCTTGGTCAGTGAAACCGTACCGCCTTCCTCGCCGTTAATCAGCTGGCTGGCTTTATAGAGTCCGGCCTTGATGTCCTCGGCATGGCTCAGGGTTTCCGCTTCCTGTTCCAGTTCTGTCTGCTCTCCGTCCTTCAGTCCGGCTTCTTCCAACTGTTCCAGCTGAAAGCGGATATAATCTTCATCCTGACGACTCTTTTCAGCCTGTGCGATGAAGTCATCCAGTTCCTTTGCTACCTTCTTATAAGAAAGGTATACCGACTGATAAGCCGACAATGCCTGCTCGTCTTGTGCCAGGATGTCCAAAATGTTCAACTGAAACCCTTCCTTGTTCAGCAGCAGGTTCTGGTGCTGGCTGTGTACGTCAATCAGTTTCTCGCCCAGCATTTTCATCTGTGCCAGCGAAGCCGGCGTATCGTTGATGAAAGCACGGCTTTTTCCGTTAGCCGACACTTCACGGCGAAGGATACATTCGTCCGGTTCGAATTCGATGTCATTCTCCTGAAAGAACGGTTCCATGCCGTAGTTGGCAATCCGGAAAGTCGCCTCCACGATGCACTTGGAAGCCCCCTTCTTGATGGATTTCACGTCGGCACGCTGTCCTAACAAGAGTCCGATAGCCCCTAAGATAATAGACTTTCCGGCACCGGTCTCGCCGGTAATCACCGAAAAACCAGACGTAAAGTCAATGTCCAGCTTATCAATCAGGGCGTAGTTCTGTATAAAGATAGACTGTAGCATAACGGTTTAGGAATGAAACAGACTGGAAAGTTTATCCACAATGTCTTCGGCCACTTCCTGCTTGCGCTTTAACGGGTAGGAAACAGCTTCAGCGCGGTCTATAATCGTAATCTTGTTGGTGTCGCAACGGAAACCGGCTCCTTTGTCATTCAGCGAGTTCAGCACGATGAAGTCAAAGTTCTTGCGTGCCAGCTTATCCTGGGCGTGGCTGACCTCGTCACAAGTCTCCAATGCAAAACCCACTAACAACTGATCCGGACGTTTTTCCTTTCCTAAGGAAGCGGCAATGTCGCAAGTCGGTTTCAACCGCAGCACCAGGTCGTCCTTTCCCCGTTTGATTTTCTGGTCGGCCACCTGCTCCGGTGTGAAGTCCGCTACGGCCGCACACAAGATTCCTGCATCTGCATCCTTGAAGGCATCGGCAGCTGCGCGGTGCATTTCGGCCGCACTCTCCACGTCTATGCGCTGAATGTTCGGATGAACCGTCTGCAGAGTAACCGGACCGCTCACCAATACCACTTCCGCTCCGCGTGAAGCACATGCCTCGGCCAGGGCATAGCCCATCTTTCCGGAAGAGTAATTGCCGATAAAGCGCACCGGGTCAATTTTCTCATAAGTAGGACCTGCGGTAATGACGATTTTCCGTCCGGCCAGGTCTTGCTGACGGGCAAAGAACGCTTCCAGCACTTCGATGATTTTCTCAGGCTCTTCCATGCGTCCTTTTCCTACCAGGTGGCTGGCCAGCTCGCCCGAAGCCGGTTCGATAATATGGTTGCCATAGCTGCGCAGAATGTCGAGGTTATGCTGGGTAGAAGGATGAGCAAACATATCCAGGTCCATGGCCGGAGCCACAAACACCGGAGCCTTCATCGACAGGTAGGTTGTCACCAACATGTTGTCGGCCACCCCGTGCGCCATCTTTCCGATGGTAGCAGCCGTAGCCGGGGCAATGACCATGGCGTCGGCCCATAATCCCAAGTCCACGTGGCTGTGCCATGTGCCGTCACGCTGTGAGAAAAACTCGCTGATGACCGGTTTGCTGGTCAGCGCCGAAAGCGTGATGGGAGTGATGAACTCCTTTCCTGCCGGCGTGATGACAATCTGCACCTCCGCACCTTTCTTAATCAGTCCGCGTGTCAGCACGGCCGCCTTGTAGGCCGCAATGCTACCCGTGATACCCAGTACAATTTTTTTGCCTTGTAGTGTATTCATGCTACCTTCCGTTTACTTGACCAGCCCCGTTTCGCGCAGGCGGATTTTTGTCAATACATTCTTCGTGTTCAGCGTGAAGTCTCCGTTCATAATCCAGCCGTAGTAGC
>ERZ791760.609-NODE-609-length-13358-cov-60.125460_pt1 | contig 13358 bp, 9 predicted proteins | sample MGYA00509950_ERZ791760 | MGnify/ENA primary metagenome ERZ791760 (study PRJEB30046, sample SAMN00792002) | human gut metagenome | study: EMG produced TPA metagenomics assembly of the A metagenome-wide association study of gut microbiota in type 2... | reverse complement strand
TAATCATTTTCCATCAGTTTTCCACCTTTCTGTGTCTACTTTTTGAGGGGCAGCACTTTGCAAATGGATTTGGCTACTGCCATTTCCAAGACATCGTTGGTAAACAAAAGCATTCGCTATTATTTCGCGTTCAGCCAAAAGCCTCGGAAACTTATTGGAAATAACGTAACAAGGAATAATTGTGATAAGGCATTCGGTATGGGGTGCCTTAGTCTACATATGTATTAGCAATGCACCATCGCTATAGGCGTGGTGTATTCTTATTATGTAGACTGAGGTTTCCATTCCGAGGCTGCCTCATAGCTGAACGCAATAAGAGCATCACGCCCTTTTTGCGTCTTGGCGTGATTGATAGTTAGTGCTTGTAACTCATTAATTATCAATTAAAATATTATGGCAAAAAGAACCATAGATAAAGCTAAGGCAGCAAAAAAAGATGAATTCTACACGCAGCTAGAAGACATCAATAATGAACTCCGTCATTACCGTGAACATTTTCGTGGTAAGACCGTACTATGTAATTGTGACGACCCTCGTGTAAGTAACTTTTTTACTTATTTCGCATACAATTTTGAGTTTCTTGGTTTGAAAAAACTGATTACTACTTGCTATAAGAATCAAGATATGGATTTGTTCAGTATGAATAAAAGTGAGCAAGCAGTATATCTTGTTTATGAAGGTGACAAAAATGGAAATCATATTCCTGATGCGGAAGAAATTGGAGTGAAGCCATTAAAGGGTGATGGTGATTTCCGCAGTAAAGAGTGTATTGAACTTCTGAAAGAAGCAGATATTGTAGTAACTAATCCCCCTTTTTCTTTGTTTCGTGAGTATGTGGCTCAATTGATGGAATATGATAAGAAATTCTTGATTATAGGGAATAAAAATGCTCTTACTTATAAAGAGATTTTTCCATTGATCCAAGAAAATAAACTATGGACTGGGTATAGGGGCTTTTCTGGTGGAATGTGGTTTAAAGCTAATTATGAAGGGAAAACGGAAAAAATTATCCATGGTGAAAAGATAATAAATGTCCCTTCTATTTGGTATACAAATTTAGATATTCAAAAACGTCATGAAGATTTAATCCTCTATAAGACATATTCGCCTAACGCTTACCCGAAATACATCAATTATGATGCTATTGAGGTGTCAAAGACAGAACTGATACCATATGATTATGATGGAGTTATGGGAGTGCCTATTACTTTTATGGATAAGTATAATCCTGAACAGTTCGAAATTATAGGCATAGGTAATGGAGGTGAATTGGGGGTAGAGTGTGGTGTAAGTGCTAACCTTACTGTCGAGCAATGTGCAGCTTTATTTCGTGAAGATAAAAGTTTTCGCAAAGGTAAGTTGTGCTATCGCAATGAAACTGGAAAATTAGTTGGTTGTTATGCCAGAATATTAATCAAGAAAAAATAAGAGTCAATTATGGATATAAAACCAAAACAAATAGCAGTTCGTGACCTTATAGCAGGTTATACGAATGATCCCAATCATGGTGTTTATGGTTATCATGGTAAGTTGAATATTCGCCCTCCTTATCAGCGTGAGTTTCGTTATGAACTCAAACAACAGCAAGCTGTGATAGAGACAATCCTCAAAGGATACCCTCTTAATATCATGTATTGGAGTGTTGTGGATGATGGAAGTTATGAAATGATAGATGGTCAGCAACGTACTCTGTCCATTTGCGAATATTATCTACATGGTTTCAATATCGTTGATAAAGACCGTCCAGTTCTTTACTTTGACAATCTTACGGAAAAAGAGAAAAAGGATTTTCTTGACTATGAATTGACTGTATATTTCTGTATTGGCACAGACAAGGAAAAACTTGATTGGTTTCGTGTGATTAATATAGCTGGAGAACGTTTGCTTGACCAAGAGTTGCGTAATGCAGTGTATGTTGGTCCTTTTGTAACAGATGCTCGTCGCTATTTCAGTAAAAATGGTTGTGCGGCTTATAAGGTCGGTGGTGATTATATGACTGGCAAACTGGAGGAACAAGCGTATCTTGAGACAATACTAAAATGGGCAGCTCGTCATGATGGAATACAAGATTCAGCCCCAATTGATAAGTATATGGCGATTCATCAATACGATCCAAACGCCAATCAGCTTTGGGCTTATTATATGCAGGTGATCACTTGGGTGAAAACAACTTTCAAGAAATACCGAAAAGAAATGAAAGGCTTAGACTGGGGGGCTATGTTTGATGAGTTTGGAAGCAACATCTATGATACGGAGCAACTAGAGTCCGAAATTCATCGACTGATGGAAGATGATGAAATAATGAAGAAGGCAGGCATCTATCGTTATGTGCTGAGTGGTGATTTGCGCGATTTAAGTTTCCGTACTTTTGATAAGAAACAGAAACGTGAGGCTTATGAGCGACAAAAAGGAATCTGTGCCCATTGTGGTAAACCTTTTAAGTTAGAAGAAATGGAGGCAGACCACATTACTCCATGGTGTGAAGGTGGAACGACTGTTGCCGAGAATTGTCAAATGCTTTGTCGTACTTGTAATAGAATAAAAGGAGGAAAATAAATGATGGATTTGAGCTTTTATAACAATGGACATAAAGAGGTATTTTATGAAAAAGGTTTGATGGAAAGACCAATACGCCGAAAACGATAAAAGAATCTAAGCACCCTTCAGTAGTGGTATCTGTAATACGAGTTGCTCATCAAACAACTGAAGGGCGCTTTTGCAATCACATTAATTGCTTTTTAGCCATTTCTGACACCAAATCTATGAGTTCCTTAGCTGGCTCGACCAATGGAAGCACCTCTGTTTCCATATCAAGAATATGGCGGTCTTCATAGTCGCCAGTTAGTCGTAAGGAGAAAAGCTGATTGAATGTCTTGCCATACTTTTTGTCAATGATGTTGTTTTTCAAAAAGACTTTTCCAAACATTTGGATTACGCCATTATGAGTGCTAGCTTCATATTTGTAAGAAATGAGCAAAGCAGAAACAGCATAGTAAGCTGCATAGTATAAACGATTGGCTGCTGTTTCGACATAACCATTTTCTATGGAGCCAACAGCTTCATTATATGTTCGATATGCTTTTTCTAGTCTATATTTTACAATTTCGGTTCTGTCAGTGTCTGTAAGTTGTCCCTTTATCATATGGCAATTCCTTCCTTATTTACGTTATGATTGAATAAGGTATAATGGTTCTCCTCCCATTCTTTTTGTGAGAAGAGAACAGGGTTGATGATTTCATCAATATCCCAGCCTAATTCTCTTAGTGGATAAGAATACTTATCGTAATCTTGAAGCGTAACTTTTGGCTTGTCTAGAAGAATCAATACATCCCAATCACTTCCTTCATGTTCTGTACCTCTAGCGCGGGAACCAAACAAGATGGCTTTTGCATGAGGATCAATCTCATGCAATCTATTGTGCATTGCTTCTATGATTTGTTTCTTCTCCATATCTATCAATATTAATATATGTGTTGCAAAAATACGAGTTTTCTTTCTAATCACCAAATTTTTAACATAAAATTCTGTCTAATATCTTAAAATAAGCGTTTGGCGAGTTTTTAACTCTCTGTGGTGTCTATGGCTTCATCTGCTTTTATGGTTAATTATCTGTAAATAAACAATACCATAGAGTTGTAATCAAATAAAATAATGTACTTTTGCAAACGAATATTCAGAATAGCTTATGAATAAAGAAAAAGACGATTTCTTCCTCCATTCCAACGAGGTGAATCATATCAACAGAGAAGATTACGTGACGATAGCGCTGTATCGGTACCATTATCCCAAGATAATCATAAGACCTTGGTTCTGATGTGACTTGCTAACTTTGCTAACGATGCTTCATCAATGGTTCGCTTGCGTTCATCTCCTTGACACATACCTTGCCAACCTTACGGAAGACTTTCAATTGTCGTTCACTACCCATCTGTTTCCATCAGAGCAGCACAAAGTGGTTTGCAATCAGCACCTGCATGCCGAATGCAGTGGGTCTGCCACCATCTCTTTAGAAGTTACGACAGAAATCTATCAAATATAGCCAATATCAGACTTCATTCTGTCTCAGGACACACAACCATATTGCATAGTTATAACCTGGGAATTTCGGTTTCAAGAGTTTCTATGACTTTCTCGACATTATTGATAAGCAAACCCCTCTCTCTGAGAATTTCAATTTGCCTCTCGGTTGCTATGGGTCAGTAGCAATTTAGTGGGGATAAATTGCTACTGACCCGTATGTCTGCTATCCCACTCGTATGGCGAAAAATTAATTCCGAGAACCCTAAATAAAAGTCTATTCAGGAATAATCCAAAATAGTAACTATTCACAATTACAAATTGCAAGAATGTGCTCTCTTATGGAATTATACCTGTCTTTGGGAGCATAGCTTGCAAGATTTTTCAGAACTTCATCAATGTATTTGTTTATAACATTAGCATAAGTTCTAATGTCCCAACTACTACAATATCTATCTTCGAAGTGCCTTCCATCTACATATTCACTGGAGTGAACTTCAAAAGTACATGTTGCGTCTTTATACTTCATCTGCCATGTTGTGTCATTCCAAAAGAAATGGCCGACATGGCAAATATTGTATTGTCGCTTTAATGTATCATAGTTGGCTTCAAAAGTCTTAAAAACTTTACATAAAACAGTTGCATCAATCAGAGAACGTTCATCCTTATAAATATTGTTATGACTCTTTATCTTAACTTCTCCAGTTCTAAGATCATAATTACGTATCGCAGTTTCGATATCTTTATATGGTTTAAAATACATGATGATAATTATTTAACCTTAATTCCGCAACACTATTATAACTTAAACTTTTTAAGCACCTGTGCAACTTCTTGTTGCTCAGAATCTTGCCATGTCAGAATTTTTACTTATCTTAGTGTTGCGAAAAGAAAACAAGCAAAAAACTCTGATGACGCTGCAAAGATACAAATAAAATCTGAGAAACCCACTCCTTTTGGAGGAATATTTTCGGGTCGTGGAGCAATTTGACTCCACATTGTCTTCTGTAACCGACTCAACCCTCGGTCTAAGGTGTAGATCGTTCCATTCCATGGCACGTTTTCTCGCCATGGCAGAGCTTAAGTAAACTTAGCTCTGCTCATCTGGCTTAACGAAAACTTTCGGTTATCGGTACAGCGAAATCATCCGTTCTCTCATGAGTATCTACTTCTGTGGTGGCTCATGTACCCCAGGATGTCACTATTCATTTGATGAACCATCTCTCACTTCATCCGACACTTCGCACTTGTAGCTCTGACACTATTGCATTGAGCAAGCTCTACTTTTACCTTCGAGCATAAAGTCAAGAGAAGAATGATGATTGACGAAGGCATAGGCTTCGCTATCTGCCATATCCGATGCTTGACATCTTTCCCACATAGCATTATATTTCCATTTGTCATACTGGTAAGCAAAGACAAAGGATAGTACGGCAATAACTGCCAAAACTATTTTGTTACTTTTGATATTCATAATATTTAATCCTAAATTTGCGTATAATTTAATTCTTTTAGTCGTAGTCGGGAAGGCTCATCTAAAAGCCTGCAACCACAGAAAGCGTAATTTCCTATCTTCGTTACAGAGTTCGGAATGGTGACGCTTTGAAGAGATTTGCACCATCTAAAAGCGTGATCTCCTATGCTTGTTACAGAGTTTGGAATAGTGACGCTTTGAAGAGAATCGCAGCCACTAAAAGCCCAATCTCCTATGCTTGTTACAGAGTTTGGAATTATATAATTGACGCAATCTTTTATTCTACAAACAATAGCTGTCTTATCCTTATTGAACAAGCAAACATCATCATTTTGGAAATATGTTGAGTTACAAATGAAAAAACATATATTGCAACCACTAAAAGCGTTATTTCCGATATTCGTTACAGAGTTCGGAATAGTGACGCTTTGAAGAGATTCGCAGCCACAAAAGGCTCCATCTCCTATCTTCGTTACAGAGTTCGGAATGGTGATGCTTTGAAGTGATACGCACGAGCTAAAAGCGTAATCTCCTATGCTCGTTACAGAGTTCGGAATGGTGACGCTTTGAAGAAATCTGCAGCCACTAAAGGCGCTATATCCTATGCTCGTTACCGAGTTTGGAATAGTGACGCTTTGAAGAGATTTGCACGAGCTAAAAGCTTCATATCCTATGCTCGTTACAGAGTTCGGAATGGTGACGCTTTGATGAGATGTGCATGAGCTAGAAGCTTCATATCCTATGCTCGTTACAGAGTTCGGAATGGTGACGCTTTGAAGAGATTCGCACAAATAGAAAGCTCTATCTCCTATGCTTGTTACCGAGTTTGGAATAGTGACGCTTTGAAGAGATTTGCAGCGAATAAAGACTCTATCTCCTATGCTTGTTACCGAGTTTGGAATAGTGACGCTTTGAAGAGATTTGCAGCTACTAAAGGCTCTATTTCCTATGCTCGTTACCGAGTTTGGAATAGTGACGCTTTGAAGAGATCCGCAGCCACTAAAGGCTGCTATACCAATATATTCTATATTTGATAGTCCAATAGATTTTAATTTGTTTTTATTAAATCTATTAGACAAAAATGCATTAGCACATATTTTTTTGGATCGATTATCTATATTAAAAACAGATTTCCAATAAATAGCACCATAAACAATTCTAAAATCAGAAGAATATAAAATTCCATCTTTTATGATGAAGTTTTTAGATTGAATATCCATATTCATAATATGGAAGCATTCTCTCCATGGGTTGTTATGGGCAATATATTTTACGGATGCTGGAATATTACATGAATCCAAAAAAGTATTGCTAGCAAAAGCCTCAGAACCGATAGATATTATCGTAGAGGGCAGCTTTACACTTCTAATACCAGTAGATTGCAAAGCACCATCGCAAATAACTTCTGTTCCTTCTCTTACAACATATTCTTCCTCCCATAATGAGTGAGAAGCCCTTAATAGCTTTTTCCCATCGCGACTATACTTAACTCCATACTCATCTTTAATAGCATACTTAAAATCCTCTTCCGTTGCTTCTGTAAAAAAAACTTCTTCAATTGGCTTTTCTACCTTATTCAATAAAAACAATCGAAATGACACGGCTGATAGTTCTTGCTGTGAGTGCGCCAAAGTGAACAAAGCATATAATTTCGAAAATTCCGCATCATTCAAAAGAGCATATAGTGATTTCATCATCAGACAATCACCGATGTCCTTGAAATCAGATTCTGAAAACAGAAGTGAATCTGACTTAGCATTATTCTGTAACAAAGAGGAGTCTAAAGCTATTGCTTTCAGAGACATGCCAATAAGCGCCAATGGAAAATCATCGATATGTTCATTGAAACAATCTTCTGTACGCATTGGATGGCGATAGTCAGGACTGCCCAATTCTCGCGCCTTTTGTCCTTGCATAGCGGGCACGTACATACCATCATAGTCAACTAGTACTAAGGTCCCATCTTCAGTAACTAAGATATTATCGGGCTTAAGGTCTCCATGAGCAAATGGTTGTGACATCAGCCAGGCAGCCATTTTACAAAACTGATATGTGATAAGCTGCAAAACATATTTATCGGATATGTGTTGATGAACATACTTATCAAGCGTAACTCCTTCTACCCAGTCCATGAGTAATACAGGAAATTCAGTATCAGAAGAAACTGTAGAATCAACAAACAATTCTTTTTGTAAGTACTTGATGGAGCACAAATAGTTTGATGACACATATTCCAATTCATCTGTTATCTGCTGATATGCTATATCACGTCCCTCTTGCTCTTTCAAAAAGCACTTTACTGCATATAGTTTCCCAGAGGATTCATCTTTCATCTTGAATACCACAGCAAAGTTACCGCTAGACATCACTATCTCACCAGCTTTATCATAAACAGGACGAAGGGTGCTCAGTACATTAAAATTGTCTTCCGAATGCTTAATGGCTTCAATGTATTCTGATATAAGAGGATAATTCATAATTATAATGTTTTATAAAGTGAAAGTATAGTCATTCTCCCACGGCTTCGCTGTCGTCCCCTGCAATAGTGGACGTAACCTGTGGTTATATATTTGTCTCTTTCATCATGCGAATCATGTTTGTTTTTTGATGTCGGTCATCTGAATCTCTATAAGAGATACAGAATGTCCCTGCAAAAATAAGAAAAATGTAGGAAACTAGCAAATTATGCGTGTTAAAAAATAATAACATTCTACGAAAATCAACATTTTTTCATCACCAAATCTGCGAGCACGATGGCAGATTCCTTCTCATCCCTAGGTGCATCCTTTGACTTCCATGCCACGATGAAGCGGATTCGGGCAGCGGTTACTTTGTAGCCTTTCAACTCCCATTTGCCTAGTTTCTCTTTCATCTTGATGGAGAGTTGGGCTATGTCTCTGCCTGTTGATGGGAGACAGAGGCAATGGTCGTGGTAGGTTAGCGGCATACCGCTTCTCAAGGAAAGAATAGCGTCCTTGTGGGGCTTGGAGAAGCCCAGGTTTACATCCTTGTGTGAGAGCTGTAGCACTATTTCGTTCGGCTCATCGTAGGCTTGGGCATCATAGAGATGCTGGGCACTTTTCAGGCTGTCGAAGAGATTGCCGTTGGTGTGGATGGCAAGCGTACGCTTGGCACGGGTCATGCCCACATAGTATCGGCGCAGTATGTCATCGGTAGGATGCTCGGGATGGGTAATGAGCATCAGTACATGGTCGAACTCATGGCCTTTTGCCTTGTGGATGGTGCTGACCACGATGTCTGATTTCGAGATGTCACAGAAGTCTTCTACTGATGATTCGAACACGAACTCCCTCAGGTCGCTGTAGTACTTGGCACGATTGGTCTGCTCAAATATCTGTAGGCTGCGGCGCAGGTATGGCAATGCCTGGCTGGTGGCATACTTTTGGAATGTCTGCTGCTTAGCTGCTTCCCAAATATCATCAGGGATGATAGGGGATTTCGTTTCCTTGATGCCTTGGTCTATCTTCTTCAAGAAGTATCTTACCTCTGCGAGATTCCAGAAGCGCAAGCCGTCCATTGATTGCACCAGCTTGGCCTTGATGCCATGACTGTGAAGAAGAGCCAGCATGATGACAGCCTCCTCATTGGTCTGCGTAAGGATGCTGATGGTTTCGTTCTTCTTGCGGGAAGATGCATCGGCTTCTTTTGAAGCGTTACTTCTTAGTAATCGCGTAACATCTTCTAGGATAGGCTGATACATATAAACCTTTTTCTCCTGAATCTCGTATGGATGCTTCACGATTCTTACCTCTCCATCTTCTTGACTCATGGAGATGATAGGGGTAGATTTGATTCGCTGGCGGATGTTGCGGGCGAAGTCGTTGGCAGCATCCACGATATGGCGAAGGCTGCGGTAATTCTCGGTCATCTCGATGAAACGGCTGTGTTTTGTCTGGGTCAATTCATAGAGATACCGCGAGTTGGAACCTCTAAACTCATAGATGTTCTGGTCATCATCTCCTACGGCAATCACCCTCATCTCTTCGTTGGCTTTCATCAGAGCAGAGACAAGGGCATAGTCATCCTTGCTCATGTCTTGCGCCTCATCGATCACGAGCACGGTCTTGCTGATGCGATTGGGCTCCACTTCTCCATTGTTGATCATTTCGGCGGCTTGCTTAACCACATCTCCAGCCTCATCCAGATTGCCAACCCTGCCCAGCAGGTCGAAGCAGTAGGAATGGAAGGTCTTGATCTCTACGAAATGGGCGGCATTGCCGATGAGTTGCATCAGTCGCTGCTTGAATTCGGTAGCGGCTGCACGAGAGAAAGTAAGCATCAGAAGTTGTTCGTGCTTTACATCTTCCAACAGCAGGAGAGAGGCAAGCTTATGTACGAGCACACGTGTCTTGCCGCTGCCAGGACCGGCAGCGACTACGATGCAGCGAGACTCATGGTCGTCGATGATTTCCTTCTGTCTCTTGGAGAGCATTCCGAAGAGTTTCTTATACTTTGAAGGTGTTACGTTGCGCTCTATCTCAGTCTCCCGGTTGCCCTTGAAGTACTTTGAGATGAAGCGATGGTAGTCCATCTGGAAGTAATCCTGCACATATTGCAGGGCGGCGTCATAATCCCTTACCATTAGGTTGGCATATTCGCCCACGATGTGAATCTGCTGAATCTTCTGCTTGTAGAATTCGTTGAGCATGCGATAATCCTCCTGCTTATAGTGGAGGCGAGGTTCCTTGATGCGTTTAATTGCCATTGCATTGTAAAGCACCAGGAATCCTCCTTCCAGCTTCATGGCTCCTATCTTGGAGAGATAGAGCAAGGCTTCCTCCACGTCTTCCAACTGCAGGGAAGAGAAGTCGGAGAAGAGTGACTGGTTGCTGGATTTCAGATCGTTCAGAAGTTCAACTACCGAGAATTGAAGAGGCTTCTCTTTTGAATTATCTCTAGAGCCAGAGGCTTTTCCTAAACCTTTTTCTTCGAAAGGATTCTTTTCTTCAGAAGAGTTATTGTTGCTCTCTTCTGTTATAGTTTTACTGTTTTCTTCAGCCAGGCTGTATAGTCTTTCGATGATGAATCGGCAAACCTCAATTCGTCTTTCGAATCGCTTGATGATGGTCTCTATGTCCTTGTCTCTTGTCACGATAAGATTGCGGACGCCGTCTTCCTTCTTGTGCGCATATCCCTTCACTGCCAGGAAGTATAGCAGTGTGCGGATTTTCTTTTCGGTTGAAGTGTTGATGCCGTCATGTACGGCATTGTCATTGAGTTGTTTGTATGTGATATGCAGCGATTCATCCGGGATATGTTCCAGAATGTATCTTTCCAGTTTGGCGAAGTTCTCCAGCATCTGCTGAGGCTTGCGTTGCTTGTCGCTGATGTCTTGCAGATAGGCAGAGATGTCACGGGTATCGGCAAGGATGCCTTCCTGGCGCATTCGGTCAACGGAAGAGATGACATCTCGCTTGCTGAGTCCTAGAATGTCGGCGAGGTAATCGATGCGGGATTCTGCCTCGCTATCCTGTGCCTTGGCTATATGCTTCTGGGTGATAAGCGACTTGATGATGCGGATGGCATTCTGCATCTCATCTTCCGAGAACAGGGGTGATTCGGTGAGGCGCAGTCTTGCCTCGTCCATGTTCTTGACGGTGATACCTGTGGCATAGACGTGCGGAATGTTGTTGCCACGCTCTATGTATCCGCTCTGTTCTAGAGCAGATAGGGCGGTGCGAACACGGGTTTCTATGTCGGATACCGAGTCATCCCAACCGGCTTGGCGGGCTATCTCCAGTGCCGAACAACTTACATGTGGGCGCTGCTTGGTAAAATCCTTAACGGCTTTCCATACCTGTTGTATCTCGCTGATGCTCAGTTTGGTTTGGTTGAGTAGGATGAAGTGCTTATCTAAGTCCTCGTCGCTATAGAGTACATAGCATTTGGCATTGAGGTGTGGGTCTCTTCCTGCACGTCCGGCCTCCTGTACATAGTTCTCCAAAGAGTCGGAGATGTCGTAGTGGATAACCAGACCCACATCGCTCTTATCTACTCTCATGCCGAAGGCGGAGGTGGCAACGATGATTCTAACCTTATCGCTCATGAAGGCATCCTGATTGTGTATCTTCTCATCGGCATCCATCTTGCCATTATAGGGCAGGGCGGATATGCCGTCACGTGTCAGTTTCTGGGCGAGTTCCCGGGTTCGCTTGGTGCGGGATACGTAGATGATGGTAGGGCAATCTGCCTGCTCTACCAGCGAGCGCAGAAGATTGTATTTGTTGCCGTCACTATCTACGTGAATAACGGAATAGTGCAGGTTGGTACGTGAGGCTGATGAGGCGAAGAGCTGGAGGTCGATGCCCAGCCAATGCTTGAAATAGTCGCAGATATCCTGCACCACCTTCTGTTTTGCAGTGGCGGTGAAGCAAGATACGGGTATCAGGGTTTGACCATGGTTGCGGGCCATAGCGTCCTTGCCAAACTTGCGTTCCTGATATTCCTTGATAAACTTGCCGATGTATAGGTAATCCACCCGGAAGTCTTGTCCCCATGCAGAGAAGCAGTGAGCTTCATCAATGACGAATCTCACCACATGCCGTGCCATGAGGATGCGCTCGATGGTTTTGGAGCGCAACATCTCTGGTGCTATATATAATAAGGTGGCATCTCCGCTCTGTACTCGTTCGATGGCTAGGGAGCGGGAGATAGGGTCGAGGAGACCGTTGATGGTTACGGCATCGGTGAAACCGCGGTCTGCGAGATTATCTACCTGGTCTTTCATCAATGATTGCAGAGGCGAGATAACCACGGTGAGTCCATGTATGGTTCTGCCATCCATCAAGGCTGGCAACTGGAAGGTGAGCGACTTGCCGCCACCCGTAGGAAATATCGCCAATAATGACTTACCATCCACTGCTGCCTGCGATGCCTGTTCCTGCAGCGGTTCGCCGTCATAGGTACGGAAGGCATCATAGCCGAAGAGTTGTTTCAGGTTGTGATGAATGTCGAGCATGCGGTTGCAATACTCGCAGCCATCGGTGCATTGGGTATGGCAGAGCATATAGATGATATGTTCTACTTCGGGATAATGGAAGAGTACCCAACCTGGGGTAACAGATTGGTAATCGTCTGTGCCTATGAGGGCCAAGGCGTATGCCAAGCCGCAAGGAGACTTGGCTGCAAGAGCCGGAATGTCGGCATGGGCGCAAATATGATTCTTGTATTCAGAAAGAATGAATTCTGAAACTTCTATGATTGCATCATCCTTTTCGATGGCTCCCACATACATCAGGAATCCTCTGAATTCCTCTTCATGTTGGAGCAGCAAGGTGAAGATTTTCCTCTTCCTTTCTGATAATTGATTCCATGCAGCGATTTCATCCATCAAAAGCTCCTTGGCTTTCTCGCAGTCATTGACTGGATTATTCATCTGCTCGCTCATCAGTTTGTCGTCCTTTACCAGATGATGGTAAGGGCGCTTGGGAAAGAGGAGTGGGGAGAGATAGAGGGTATCTATCAGTATGCCGTTGAGTTGGAGATAGCGGGCATCGTGATGAATGAGGTTATGACCGCAGATATAGTCAACCTTTCCTTCTTGCAGAAACTTGTTCAGTGCCGTCTGCGATGCTTGGTGAAAGGTGGCTCCGTCATAACGCAATGCTCCGATGTCGTGTATTTTATGGTCTTTCAGTCCCACTTCGGTATCCACGAAGGCAATGTTCCTGCTTCTGGCATCTTTCTTCTTGATGTCAGAGCTTATGGTGAGATTGTTTTTCCTTTCAAAGAGGCGACTGAATATTGACATAATCTTCGATGTTTATATTTACACCGCAAATGTACAATTATTATTTGATATATGCAAATAATCAAGCGCTTTTATCTTCTTTGAAAGCTGTTTTTA
>ERZ791760.603-NODE-603-length-13568-cov-3.229113_pt1 | contig 13568 bp, 10 predicted proteins | sample MGYA00509950_ERZ791760 | MGnify/ENA primary metagenome ERZ791760 (study PRJEB30046, sample SAMN00792002) | human gut metagenome | study: EMG produced TPA metagenomics assembly of the A metagenome-wide association study of gut microbiota in type 2... | reverse complement strand
GCTCGCGCCTTATCCGGGCTACGTGATTTGGCGCCGGGTTCATCCCATTCGCAGGCCCGGCAAGCGCAGCGCCGCCGGGCAATATAGCCGACACCGTGCCGCGTTTGTGGCGGATGGCGGCTCGCGCCTTATCCGGCCTACGTGATTTGGCGGCGGGTTCATCCCCTTCGCAGGCCCGGCAAGCGCAGCGCCGCCGGGCAATCAGGCCGAGTGCCGGTGTTTGTGCAGGATGGCGGCTGACGCCTCTCCGGAACCGCGCTGAACGGTAGCCCGGCTAAGGCGTTTACGCCGCGAGCCGGGGATTTGACGCCGGAGATCACTCCGGCAGCGTCCAGTCGCCGTCACCCAGCGCGCGCTGCATAATCAACGTATCCCGCCAGTCGCCCATCTTGTAGCCGACGCTGCGCAGCTGACCCGCCACGGTAAAGCCGAACTTTTTATGGATCGCCAGCGAGCCGGCATTGTTATGGCCATCGCCGATGATCGCCAGCATCTGCCGCCACGGGCCTTTCTCGCACTCAGCGATTAGCCTGGACAGCAGCGCGCTGCCGATGCCGCGTCCGCCCATTCCGGATTCCACGTATATCGATTCCTCGAGGGTGTAGCGATAGGCCGGACGCGGGCGATAGAAAGTGGCATAGCAGTAGCCGACGATAGCCCCGCGCCACAGCGCTACCAGCCACGGCAGCCCATTGTCGCGCACGGTCTGGATCCGTTTACGCATTTCGTCAACGGTGGGGGGGATCTCTTCGAAGGAGGCGCGGCCATTAAGTACGTGCCAGACATACAGCGCGGCGATGGCGTGCGCATCGTCGGGCAGCGCTTCGCGAATTTCTAAATCACTGTCGAGTAACGGGGCCTCTGCGGGCATGGCGGCGCTCCTGAATCTGCCGGAGAAACATTCTCCGGCGTGCAGCGTAATACAGAAGCGCCAGGCTGAATAGTCCTGCCGTCGATTATTGCGGATCCGCCGGAGAGGCTGGCGTCGGGGCCGCTTCACCCCAGTATTTCTGCTTGCTGGTTTTACCAATCCCCGGGTTCATGCTGTTGGTGGGATCGTTCTGGCGATAGAACTGCTGCAGGCTCTCCGGGGCCTCATACAGATGACCCACGTTATGCTCCGCCGGATACTGGGCGCCGCGCGCTTTCAGTAACTCCAGCATTTTTTCCTTCAGCGCGTGGGCGTCGACCCCTTTCCTGACGATGTAATCCTGATGGAACACATGGCACATAAAGTGGCCATAGTAGAGCTTATGCACCAGCTGGCTGTCGATCTCCGGCGGCAGATGTTCGAACCACTCGGTATCGTTACGGCGCAGGGCGATATCCAGCGCCAGAATATCTTCGACTTCGTCGGCATGCACCGCCTGATAGCGGATTGCCGCGCCGGCGGCGGCAAAGCGATGGAGGAACGCCTTGCTGCCTTCCTCCGGCGTACAGGCGAAGAAATCCCCCTCGGCCTGCTGGAAGTACTCCGTCAGCCAACGCTGCGCTTCTTCGATGCCGTCGCCAGCCATCTTCAGCAGCAGATGATGTTCATATTTATCACGCCAGGTTTTCATCCGCTCCGGTAAATGTGCCGGAAAGACGTGGCCGAGTTTCTGCATAAAGCGGTCGGTAAAGTGCGGCTTAAACAGCGAGACTTTCTCCAGCATCGCGTCGGTGCGCCCCTTCATGGTGAAGAAGAACGGCATTTTGTCGGTGCCGAGCTTGTCGATCATCAGGAAGGTGTCTTTGCCATACTTCTCGGCGATATCGTAAATATCGCGGTGCATATATTCCCCCGCCACCGGAAGATGCTGGAACTCGGCGAGGATATGGCGGCGGATCTCGGTCAATACCTGCGGCTGGTTGGTGCCAATGTAAAACACCTGCTGGAGCTTTTCCGCCGGGAAAGTATCGAGACGCACGGCGAAAACCGCCAGCTTGCCGGCGCAGCCGGAGGATTCGAACAGGCGGTCCGGGTCGGCGTTATAGCGCGCCGGGGTGTCGGCATCGACATCGCGCACGCGGGTGACATAGTCGTGATCGTGGGCGTGGCGGCCGTCGTGCAGGACATCGCTATCGCTAATCCGTTCGTCATCGAGGCGGCTGAGGATCTGCTCCGGCGTGCTGCCGAGATCGATGCCCAGATGATTGACCAGCTTCAGCTTGCCGTCGGCGTCAATCTGCGCGAACAGCGACATCTCAGTGTAGGCCGGCCCGCGCTGCACCAGCGAGCCGCCGGAGTTGTTGCAGATCCCGCCGATGACCGATGCGCCGATGCATGACGAACCGATCACCGAGTGCGGTTCGCGTCCCAGCGGTTTGAGCGCTTTTTCCAGCGAATAGAGGGTGGTGCCGGGCCAGGCCAGCACCTGCTCGCCTTTGTCCAGCAGATGCAGTTTGTCCAGGCGCAGGGTGCTGATAATCACGATCTCGCGATCGTAATCATTGCCGTTGGGGGTCGAACCTTCGGTCAGGCCGGTGTTGGCCGCCTGCATCAGAATAATTTTATCGGCGTCTACGCAGGCGTTGAGCACGCGCCAGAGCTCCAGCAGGGTACCGGGAAAGACAACCGCCAGGGCCTCGCCCTGACCGGAGCGGAAGCCTTTGCGGTAGCGCTGGGTTTTTGCCGGGTCGGTCAGCAGATGCGAAGGGCCAACCAGGCGCGCCAGGTCAGCCAGAAACGTTTTATGGGTGTCAGTGGGTGCAGATGACATGTTCCACTCCTTGTGGTGGTGCGCGAAATATCGAGGATAAGCATAGCGCTTTGTATGACAATTTGATGCATGAATGTTTCGCAAAAATCAGAGAAGAACCTTAGCATTCTGCGGGCGCGTTGTTTATATATATGGCAAACTGCGGTTTTTATTATGTTTTACCGAGTCCCCGTCTGAGATAAAGCGAGATAACAATGAAATGGCTCTGCACTGTAGGCGTCGCCGTGAGTCTGGCGCTGCAACCCGCGCTGGCGGATGAACTGTTTGGTAACCACCCCCTGACCCCGCAGGCGCGGGATGCCTTTGTCACCGACCTGCTGAAAAAAATGACGGTGGACGAGAAAATCGGCCAGCTGCGTCTGATAAGCGTTGGCCCGGATAACCCGAAAGAGGCGATCCGTGAAATGATCAAGAACGGTCAGGTGGGGGCGATTTTTAACACCGTTACCCGCCCGGATATCCGTGTGATGCAGGATCAGGTGATGCAGCTTAGCCGCCTGAAGATCCCTCTGTTCTTTGCCTACGATGTGCTGCACGGTCAGCGCACCGTGTTTCCGATAAGCCTCGGCCTGGCCTCGTCGTTTAACCTTGATGCGGTGAAGACCGTGGGCCGCGTGTCAGCTTATGAAGCTGCCGATGACGGGTTGAACATGACCTGGGCGCCGATGGTCGACGTCTCCCGCGACCCGCGCTGGGGACGCGCTTCCGAAGGGTTCGGGGAAGACACCTATCTGACCACGATGATGGGCCAGGCGATGGTGGAGTCGATGCAGGGCAAGAGCCCGGCGGACCGCTATTCGGTGATGACCAGCGTCAAGCATTTCGCCGCCTACGGCGCGGTGGAGGGCGGGAAAGAGTACAATACGGTCGACATGAGCCCGCAGCGCCTGTTCAACGACTATATGCCGCCGTATAAAGCCGGGCTTGATGCCGGCAGCGGCGCGGTGATGGTAGCCCTGAACTCGCTGAACGGCACCCCGGCGACCTCTGATTCCTGGCTGCTGAAAGACGTCCTGCGCGACCAGTGGGGCTTTAAAGGCATCACCGTTTCCGACCACGGCGCCATCAAAGAGTTGATTAAGCACGGCGTGGCCTCCGACCCGGAAGACGCGGTGCGCGTAGCGCTGAAGTCCGGCATCAACATGAGCATGAGCGACGAGTATTACAGTAAGTACCTGCCGGGGCTGGTGAAGTCCGGCAAGGTGACCATGGCCGAGCTGGATGATGCCACCCGACACGTGCTCAACGTGAAATATGATATGGGACTGTTCAACGATCCCTACAGCCACCTGGGACCGAAAGATTCTGACCCGCAGGACACCAATGCGGAAAGTCGTCTGCATCGTAAAGAGGCGCGCGAAGTGGCTCGCGAGAGCCTGGTGCTGCTGAAGAACCGTCTTGATACGCTGCCGCTAAAAAAATCCGGCACTATCGCGGTGGTTGGCGCGCTGGCGGACAGCAAGCGCGACATGATGGGCAGCTGGTCCGCGGCCGGGGTGGCCGACCAGTCGGTGACCGTTCTGACCGGCATCAAAGAAGCGCTGGGCGATAACGGCAAAGTAATTTACGCCAAAGGGACGAACGTTACCGATGACAAAGGCATTGTCGATTTCCTCAATTTGTATGAGAACGCGGTGCAGGTTGACCCACGCTCGCCGCAGGAAATGATCGACGAAGCGGTCGCGGCGGCGAAGCAATCCGATGTGGTGGTCGCCGTAGTGGGCGAGGCGCAGGGCATGGCGCATGAGGCCTCCAGCCGGACCGATATCACCCTGCCGCAGAGCCAGCGCAATCTGATTGCCGCTCTTAAAGCCACCGGCAAACCGCTGGTGCTGGTGCTGATGAACGGGCGTCCGCTGGCGCTGGTGAAAGAGGATCAGCAAGCCGATGCGCTGCTGGAGACCTGGTTTGCTGGCACCGAAGGCGGCCACGCCATCGCCGACGTGCTGTTTGGCGACTATAACCCGTCGGGCAAGCTGCCGATGTCTTTCCCGCGCTCGGTGGGGCAGATCCCAACCTACTACAGCCACCTGAATACCGGCCGGCCGTATAATCCGGAGAAGCCGAACAAGTACACCTCGCGTTACTTCGATGAAGCCAATGGCCCGCTGTATCCGTTTGGTTACGGCCTGAGCTACACCACCTTTAGCGTCTCCGATGTCAACATGTCGTCGGCCACCATGCCGCGCGATGGCAGCGTGACCGCCAGCGTGCAGGTGACCAACACCGGCAATCGCGAAGGGGCGACGGTGATCCAGCTCTACCTGCAGGACGTCACCGCCTCCATGAGCCGGCCGGTGAAAATGCTGCGCGGCTTTAAAAAGGTCACCCTCAAACCGGGCGAAACGCAAACCGTTAGCTTCCCAATCGACGTCGACGCGCTGAAGTTCTGGAATCAGCAAATGAAATACGTTGCTGAGCCGGGCAAATTCAATGTCTTTATCGGCGTGGACTCCGCCCGCGTGAAGCAGAGCGAGTTTGAGCTGCTGTAAGGTATCGCTCTTAAGTCCAACGTCACGCTTTAAAGGCCGATTAATCGGCCTTTTCTTTTTCGCATCGCTGGCAAATGGGCTACGCTTTTCTCTTAAGCTTCTGTAAGCGAAGCGCAAAAGAACTGAGGGATGCGGGATGAAGATGGCAACGACATGGTCCGGCGCGCTGGCGCTGGCCGCCCTGATAAGTTTACCGCTGCAGGCGGCGGAGCCGGTGAAGGTCGGCTCGAAAATTGATACCGAAGGCGCGCTGCTGGGCAATATGATCCAGCAGGTGCTGGAAAGCCACGGCGTAAAAACGATTAATAAAATCCAGCTCGGCACCACGCCGGTGGTGCGCGGGGCGATTGTCGCCGGCGAGCTGGATATCTACCCGGAATATACCGGCAATGGCGCCTTCTTCTTCAAAGATGAAAACGACCCGGCGTGGAAGAATGCCCAACAGGGCTATGAGAAGGTGAAGCGCCTCGATCAGGAGAAACATCAGCTGGTATGGCTCACCCCGGCGCCGGCCAACAACACCTGGACTATCGCCGTGCGCCAGGACCTGGCGGAGAAAAATAAGCTGACCTCGCTGGCCGACCTCAGTCGCTACCTGCAGCAGGGCGGCGAATTTAAGCTGGCGGCTTCGGCGGAATTTATTGAGCGCCCGGACGCGCTGCCGGCGTTTGAAAAAGCGTATGGCTTCAACCTCAACCAGAACCAGCTGCTGTCGCTGGCCGGGGGCGATACGGCGGTGACCATCAAAGCGGCGGCGCAACAGACCTCCGGCGTTAACGCGGCGATGGCCTACGGCACCGATGGCCCGGTGGCGGCCCTGGGGTTACAGACGCTGAGCGACCCGCAGGGCGTGCAGCCGATATATGCCCCGACGCCGGTGGTGCGCGAGGCGGTGCTCAAGGCCTACCCGCAGATCGCCGACTGGCTGCAGCCGGTCTTCGCCAGCCTCGATGAAAAAACGCTGCAGCAGCTGAACGCCCGCATTGCGGTGGAGGGCCAGGATGCGAAGCGCGTGGCGGCAGATTATCTGCAGCAGAAAGGCCTGCTGAAGTAAGCCACCGGTGACCATTCGCTGTACTCATCGCGTCGGCTTGCTGCTGATAGGTCTGCTGCTGGTTACGCTGGCGCTGCCGTTTGTCACTTATGCGCCGAATCGCTTACTCTCCGGGGAAGGGCGCGGGCTGTGGCAGGTGCTGCCCTGGCTCGCCGGCGTTCAGCTGGCGGCGGCCCTTGCCGGGATGCTGCTTTGCTGGCTGCCAGGCAGGGCCGCGCCGCTTCTTCACCTGCTGCTGGCTGAACTGCTCTTCCCGCTGCTTATCTGGGGCAGCGGCCAGGCGGCGCTTGAGCTCTCCCGGCACGGCTCGCCGCTGGCGCGCACCTCGCCCGGCAGCGGCCTGTGGTTGTCGCTGGCGCTTTGTCTGCTGCTGGCCAGCGAGGCCATCCGTCATCTTACCGTCCGGCCGCTCTGGCGCTGGCTGCTCAATGCGCAAGTCTGGCTGTTGCCCATCATCCTGCTCGCTATCGGGGCGCTCGATCAGCTCTCCTTGCTGAAGGAGTATGCCAACCGTCAGGAGGTATTTGATGACGCCCTGCGCCAGCATCTGCTTCTGCTGTTCGGCACCCTGCTGCCGGGCCTGCTGATTGGCCTGCCGCTGGGGGTATGGCTGTGGCGGCGTCCGCGCTGGCAGGCGCCGGCTTTTACCGCGCTCAATGTGATCCAGACTATTCCGTCGGTAGCGCTTTTTGGCCTGCTGATTGCGCCGCTTGCCGGTCTGGCGCGTTATTTCCCGACGCTGGGCGAGCTGGGCGTCTCCGGGACCGGCGTGGCGCCAGCCCTGATCGCTCTCACTCTCTATGCGCTACTGCCGCTGGTGCGCGGGGTGGTGACCGGCCTGCAGCAGGTGCCGCAGGATGCCCTGGAAAGCGCGACGGCAATGGGCATGAGCGCCGGGCAGCGCTTTCGTCAGGTGCAGCTTCCGCTGGCGATGCCGGTACTGCTGCGCAGCCTGCGGGTGGTCAGCGTGCAAACCGTCGGCATGGCGGTGGTGGCCGCGCTGATCGGCGCCGGCGGCTTTGGCGCGCTGGTGTTTCAGGGGCTGTTGAGCAGTGCGCTGGATCTGGTGCTGCTGGGCGTGGTGCCGACCATTGCCCTGGCGGTGGTTGTGGATGCCCTGTTCGCCCTGTGGGGCGCCTGGCTAAAAGGAGAGGCCAATGATTGAATTTCAAGGGGTCAGCAAAGTGTTTGCCGGCCACCCGGCGGTGAAGGACCTGACCCTGGAGCTGCGCGAAGGCGCTTTCTCGGTGCTGGTGGGGACTTCCGGCTCGGGCAAGTCGACGACGCTGAAGATGATCAACCGTCTGCTGGAGCCGGACCGGGGCACCATTCGCTTTGCCGGCGAGGACATCCGCCTGCAGCCGGTCCTGACCCTGCGGCGGCGGATGGGCTATGCCATCCAGTCCATCGGCCTGTTTCCCCACTGGACGGTGGCGCAGAATATCGCCACCGTGCCGCAGCTGCAAAGATGGCCGCGGGCAAGGATCGCCGACCGGATCGACGAGCTGATGGCGCTGCTGGGGCTGGAGGCGACGCTGCGCGACCGTTACCCGCATCAGCTCTCCGGCGGCCAGCAGCAGCGGGTGGGGGTGGCGCGGGCGCTGGCGGCAGATCCGGAGGTGCTGTTGATGGATGAGCCCTTCGGCGCCCTCGACCCGGTGACCCGCGAGGCGCTGCAGCAGGAGATGCTGCGCATCCACCGTCTGCTGGGACGGACGATTGTGCTGGTGACCCATGATATTGACGAAGCGCTGCGTCTGGCGGACCACCTGGTGCTGATGGACGGGGGCGAGGTGGTCCAGCAGGGGGCGCCGCTGGAGATGCTCCTGCGACCGAAAAATAGCTTTGTACAGACCTTTTTTGGCCGCAGCGAGTTGGGTGTGCGCCTGCTGTCGCTGCGCGAGGTGGGGGACTATTTGCGTCCCGACGAACGGCTGGCGGGCGAGGGGCTGACCGTCACCATGACCCTGCGGGAAGCGCTGTCGCAGTTTGTCGCCCGGCGCTGCGAGACGCTGCCGGTGGTCGATGCCGAAGGCAGGCCCTGCGGTACGCTGCATTTTGCCGATCTGCTGCGTCAGGAGATGAGCCATGAAGGCGCTTCGTGAGCCGCTGTGGTGGCTTATCGCGCTGTTTATCGGCCTGCTGGCAGGGCTGCCCTACAGCGCGCCGCTGTTCAGTCGGCTGTTCCCGGAACTGCCGCGGCCGGTCTACCAGCAGGAGAGCTTCTGGGCGCTCACTCTCGATCACGGCTGGCTGGTGGTGGCGTCCAGCCTCGCGGCAACGGCAATCGGGCTGGGGGCTGGGGTGGCGGTCACCCGGCCCGCCGGCGGCGCGTTTCGCCCGCTGGTAGAGACCATCGCCGCTATCGGGCAGACCTTTCCGCCGGTGGCGGTGCTGGCGATGGCGGTGCCGGTGCTGGGCTTTGGCTGGCTGCCGGCGCTGATAGCCCTCGCGTTGTATGGCATACTGCCGGTGCTGCAGGGGACGCTGGCCGGGCTGGGTTCGATACCGCCGGGGTTGTCAGGCGTTGCTGAAGGAATGGGAATGACCGGCTGGCAGCGTCTGTATAAGGTGAAGCTACCGCTGGCGGCCCCGGTGATCCTGGCGGGGATCCGCACCTCGGTCATCGTCAATATTGGTACCGCGACCATTGCCTCGACGGTGGGGGCCAGTACGCTCGGGACGCCGATCATCATCGGCCTGAGCGGCTTTAATACCGCCTATATTGTACAGGGGGCGCTGCTGGTGGCGCTGGCGGCGATTATCGTCGATCGCGCGTTTGAGCGTCTGACCCGCTGGATCAGCCGACACCGCCACGCACAATAAAGGAATAGCCGGCCAGCATCACGCCGCTGATCCCGCCGATGGCCATAAGTAAGAAGAGAGTGACGACCGCGATTTTCGCTGGCTTCATAATAGGCTCCTGATGTTAACAGGGGGATTATACGGTGAAGCGCAGGTGTTAATGAAACATTAATTGCGGTTTAGCGCGCCGCGCCGGGCTTTTTGCCGCGTTTGCTGCGCAACGCGCCGCAAAAAAGTGTGATCCTGGCCGTCATTTTTCATTTTTATGCAGGGCTTCAAAGAAAGTTTTCGCCAGGCAGGGTATGGTACGCGCTTTCAGGCATGTGTGGTTTGCGGGTATGTACGAGTTTGATCTGGTGTTGCTGCTGCTTCAGCAGATGTGCGTATTTTTGGTCATCGCGTGGTTGATGAGCAAAACCCGACTGTTTATCCCCCTGATGCAAGTCACCGTTCGCCTGCCGCACAAACTGCTGTGCTATGTCACCTTCTCCATTTTCTGCATTATGGGGACCTATTTCGGTCTGCATATCGAAGACTCCATCGCCAACACCCGCGCCATCGGCGCCGTGATGGGCGGCCTGCTCGGCGGGCCGGTGGTCGGCGGGCTGGTAGGGCTCACCGGCGGCCTGCACCGCTACTCGCTGGGGGGAATGACCGCCTTAAGCTGCATGGTTTCCACCATCGTTGAGGGGCTGCTGGGCGGTCTGGTGCACAGCGTGCTGGTCAAACGCGGCCGGCCGGACAAAGTCTTTAGCCCGCTGACCGCCGGGGCGATCACCTTCGTGGCCGAGCTGGTGCAGATGATGATCATTCTGCTGATTGCCCGCCCGTTCCAGGACGCCCTGCATCTGGTGCAGAGCATTGCCGCGCCGATGATGGTCACCAATACCGTCGGTGCGGCGCTGTTTATGCGCATTCTGCTGGACAAGCGGGCGATGTTTGAGAAGTACACCTCCGCCTTTTCCGCCACGGCGCTGAAGGTGGCGGCGTCCACCGAGGGGATCCTGCGTCAGGGATTCAACGAAGAGAATAGCATGAAGGTGGCCCAGGTGCTGATCCAGGAGCTGGACATCGGCGCGGTGGCGATCACCGATCGCGACAAGCTGCTGGCGTTTACCGGCATCGGCGACGACCACCATCTGCCGGGCAAGCCTATCTCCTCCTCGTATACGCAACGGGCGATTGAGACCGGGGAGGTGGTCTACGCCGACGGCAACGAGGTGCCTTACCGCTGCTCGATTCATCCGCACTGTAAGCTGGGGTCGACGCTGGTGATCCCCCTGCGCGGCGAGAACCAACGGGTGATAGGCACCATTAAACTGTATGAGGCGAAAAATCGCCTGTTCAGTTCGATCAACCGCACCCTCGGGGAGGGGATTGCCCAGCTGCTGTCGGCGCAGATCCTCGCCGGACAGTACGAGCGGCAGAAGGCGCTGCTGACGCAATCCGAAATCAAGCTCCTGCACGCCCAGGTCAACCCGCACTTCCTGTTTAACGCGCTTAACACGCTGAAGGCGGTGATCCGCCGCGACAGCGATCAGGCCGGCCAGCTGGTGCAGTATCTATCGACCTTCTTTCGCAAGAACCTGAAACGGCCGACGGAAATTGTCACTCTTGCCGATGAGATCGAGCATGTTAACGCCTATCTGCAGATTGAGAAGGCTCGCTTTCAGGCTAACCTGCAGATCCAGATGGCGGTGCCGGAAGGGCTGGCGCATCACCAGCTGCCGGCCTTTACCCTGCAGCCGATCGTGGAGAACGCCATTAAGCATGGTACATCGCAACATCTTGGCGTCGGCGAAATTACCATCCGCGCCAGCCAGGACGATCGCTGGCTGCAGCTGGATATCGAAGATAACGCCGGGCTGTACCGGGCCAACCCCCAGGCCAGCGGGCTGGGGATGAATCTGGTGGACAGGCGGCTGCGGGCGCGTTTTGGCGCCGACTGCGGCATCAGCGTCACCTGCGAGCCGGAGCGCTTTACCCGTGTCACCCTACGTCTGCCCCTGGAGGAGAATGCATGCTGAGAGTATTGATCGTCGATGATGAGCCGCTGGCGCGGGAAAACCTGCGCATTTTGCTGGAGACACAGCGCGATATCGAGATCGTCGGCGAGTGCGGCAACGCGGTGGAGGCCATTGGCGCGGTGCATAAGCTGCGTCCCGACGTGCTGTTTCTCGACATCCAGATGCCGCGCATCAGCGGTCTGGAGATGGTCGGGATGCTCGACCCGGAGCACCGCCCCTATATCGTGTTTCTCACCGCCTTTGATGAATACGCGGTGAAAGCCTTTGAGGAGCATGCCTTTGACTATCTGCTGAAGCCGATTGAAGCTGCCCGGCTGGAGAAAACCCTCGCCCGCCTGCGCCAGGAGCGTAATCTGCAGGATGTGTCGCTGCTGGATGATGCTCAGCAGACGCTGAAATACATTCCCTGTACCGGCCACAGTCGTATCTGGCTGCTGCAGATGGAGGATGTGGCCTTCGTCAGCAGCCGGATGAGCGGCATCTACGTGACCGACCGCGAGGGAAAAGAGGGCTTTACCGAACTGACCCTGCGCACCCTTGAGAGCCGCACGCCGTTGCTGCGCTGCCATCGCCAGTACCTGGTGAATATGGCGCACCTGAAGGAGATTCGCCTTGAGGAGAATGGCCAGGCGGAGCTGCTGATGCGCGCCGGACAAACGGTGCCGGTGAGCCGGCGCTATTTAAAAAGCCTGAAAGAGGCGATTGGCCTGTAAAGCTGGTACACTGCGCCCCATTGCATCATCGACAGTAAAAGGCCCTCATGCTCAGTAATGATATTCTTCGTAGCCTGCGCTACACCCTGAAAGTCAATAATAACGATATGGTGCGCATTCTCGCGCTCTCCGCTATGGAATCCACCGCCGCCAGCTTCGACACCTGGACGACGAAAGAGGATGAAGAGGGCTTTGTTCGCTGCCCGGACATTATCCTGTCGGGTTTCCTTAACGGCCTTATCTATGACAAGCGCGGCAAAGATGATTCGGCCCCGGAGCTGGCGCTGGAGCGTCGGGTGAATAACAACACGGTGCTGAAAAAGCTGCGGATCGCCTTCTCGCTGAAAACGGACGATATCCAGGCGATTATGAGCGAGCAGAAATACCGGGTGTCGGTGCCGGAGATCACCGCCATGATGCGCTCGCCTGACCACAAAAACTACCGCGAGTGCGGCGACCAGTTTCTGCGCAATTTCCTGCGCGGACTGACCCGGCGGGTGCATAACCCGAAGGCATGATTTTTTGCCGGGTGGCGGCTTCGCCTGACCCGGCCTACAACGACTGACCCCCCGGGCGCGTGCTAGCATAGCGCCGCCGGGCAAAAAAAAGCCGGAGATACTCTCCGGCTTTTTTGTTATTTCACCTGCTGACCCGGCTTGGCGCCGTCGTCAGGGCTTAACAGGAAGATATCCTTCCCGCCAGGGCCGGCGGCCATCACCATGCCCTCGGAGATGCCGAAGCGCATTTTGCGCGGCGCCAGGTTGGCGACCATCACCGTCAGGCGACCAATCAGCGGCTGCGGATCCGGGTAAGCGGAGCGGATACCGGAGAAGACATTGCGTTTTTCGCCGCCGAGATCCAGCGTCAGGCGCAGCAGCTTGTCGGAGCCCTCGACGAATTCCGCGTTTTCAATCAGCGCCACGCGCAGATCGACTTTGGCGAAATCGTCAAAGGTGATGGTCTCCTGAATCGGATCGTCCGCCAGCGGACCGGTGACCGGCGCCGCGGTGGCTTTCACCTCTTCTTTAGAAGCTTCTACCAGGGCTTCCACCTGTTTCATCTCGATGCGGTTGTACAGCGCCTTGAACGGATTCACCTTATGCGCCAGCAGCGGCTGCTGAATGGCGTCCCAGCTCAGTTCGCTGTTGAGGAATGCCTCCGCACGCGCGGCCAACTGCGGCAGGACCGGCTTCAGCCAGGTCATCAGCACGCGGAACATATTCAGGCCCATGGTGCAGATGGCCTGCAGGTCGGCGTCGCTGCCTTCCTGTTTCGCCACCACCCACGGCGCCTGCTCGTCGACGTAGCGGTTAGCCACGTCGGCGAGGGCCATGATTTCGCGGATGGCCTTACCGAACTCGCGGCTGTCCCACGCTTCGCCGATGCTTTCCGCCGCGTCGGTGAAGGTTTTGTACAGCGCCGGGTCGGCCAGCTCCGCGGCCAGCACGCCGTCGAAACGCTTGCTGATAAAGCCGGCGTTGCGCGAGGCGAGGTTAACCACCTTGTTGACGATGTCCGCGTTCACGCGCTGCACGAAATCTTCCAGGTTCAGGTCGATGTCATCGATGCGCGAAGAGAGCTTGGCGGTGTAGTAGTAGCGCAGGCTGTCGGCATCGAAATGATTTAACCAGGTGCTGGCCTTGATAAAAGTCCCGCGCGACTTGGACATTTTGGCGCCGTTAACCGTCACGTAGCCGTGCACGAACAGGTTAGTCGGCTTACGGAAGTTGCTGCCTTCCAGCATCGCCGGCCAGAACAGGCTGTGGAAGTAGACA
>ERZ791760.599-NODE-599-length-13610-cov-228.512652_pt1 | contig 13610 bp, 10 predicted proteins | sample MGYA00509950_ERZ791760 | MGnify/ENA primary metagenome ERZ791760 (study PRJEB30046, sample SAMN00792002) | human gut metagenome | study: EMG produced TPA metagenomics assembly of the A metagenome-wide association study of gut microbiota in type 2... | reverse complement strand
AAAAGATTTTTTTTGTTTTTATTGTTGAGATGCAGCGTAACTTATCAAAAGTTACTGCAAAATGAGCGAAAAACAAAATAAATCGCGATTTATTTTTTCTTCCGAGTGCAGCGTAACTTATCAAAAGTTACTGCAATTTGAGCGAAAAACAAAATAAATATTTGGCTATTTCACAATAAATGTGTATTTTTGCACCGAATTTCGAAATTATTATGGCAGATTTATTGAAAACAGAACAGCAGTTTAAGAATGTCATGAGCGAATGCAGGACATTATTTGAGAAGAAGCTTCATGATTATGGAGCCTCTTGGAGAATCTTGCGCCCTTCTTCTCTGACAGACCAACTCTATATCAAGGCGAAGCGCATCCGCTCGCTCGAAATCAAGAAAGAATCTTTGGTTGGCGAAGGTATCCGTCCGGAATTCATCGCCCTTATCAATTATGGTATCATAGGACTCATCCAGCTCGAAAAGCCTTTCGTGGATGAGGTGGATATGACACCCGAAGAGGCTATGAAACTATACGACCTCCATGCAAAGGAGGCACTGGAACTGATGCTCAGGAAGAACCATGACTATGATGAAGCATGGCGCTCGATGAGAGTCAGCAGTTATACAGACTTCATCCTGACCAAGATTCAGCGCGTAAAGGAAATTGAAGACATCGCCGGCGCTACCCTCGTTTCTGAAGGTATTGATGCCAACTATATGGACATCATCAACTATGCCGTCTTCGGTGCCATCAAAATGAGCGAGAAGTAAAAGAAATCAATGATGGAGAATAAGGCAACTCACATATTAACAAAGATAGCGGTCAATATCGGGCGACTGCTGATGGCAATAACCTTCATTTTCTCAGGATTTGTGAAGGGAATTGACCCATTAGGCACGCAATACAAGATAACCGACTATCTGGAGGCGCTGCACATCGACTGGATGTTTCCTTCATGGAGCACATTGCTGATGTCAATCGTGCTGGCTATGTGCGAATTTGCCATCGGTATCTTCCTGCTCCTTGCCATCCGCAGAAAACTGGTCAGCAAGATTGCGCTGCTCGTGATGAGCGTGATGACGCTGATTACCCTGTGGATTGTCATCGCAGACCCGGTGAAAGATTGTGGCTGCTTCGGTGATGCCATCGTGCTCACCAACATGGAGACGTTCGTCAAGAACCTCATTCTCCTTGCCATCGCTATCCTACTCTGGAAGAAACCGCAGGAAATGCCACAGCTGGTATCTAAACCAACCCAGTGGATTGCCATCAACTACACCTTCCTCTTCTCCATCGTGATGAGTATCTGGAGTCTGTGGTATCTTCCGCAATTCGACTTCCGTCCTTATCATATAGGTGTCAACATCGCCAAGGGCATGGAGATACCGAAGGGAGCCAAGCAACCCAAGTTTGATACCACCTTCATCCTGGAGAAGAACGGAGAGCGGAAGGAGTTTACGATAGACAACTATCCCGACTCTACCTGGACCTTCATCGACAGCAAGACGGTTCAGACCGAAGAAGGATACGTACCTCCAATCCACGACTTCAGCATAGCTGATGCCAAGACGGGAGAAGACATTACCCAGGAAGTGATTCACGATAAAGGCTACACCTTCCTCCTGGTTTCGCCACATCTGGAATTTGCCGACGACAGCAACTTCGGCAATATCGATGAGATTTACGAATATGCCAACGACCATGGCTACCGGTTTCTCTGCCTCACGGCAAGTACGGAGAAAGCCATCAAGCACTGGCAGGACATAACAGGAGCGGAATATCCCTTCTATGTCACAGACGAGACTACGCTGAAGACGGTAATCCGCAGCAACCCAGGTCTTCTTCTGCTGAAGAACGGAACCATCATCCAGAAATGGAGCCACAACGATTTGCCTGACATGGCAGAGATTGGTGACAAGCCACTGGAGAAGACCGAGATAGGCAAGATGCCGGAAGTAAGTGCCGCCAAGAAGATAGCCGGCATCATCTCCTGGTTTATCATTCCACTGGTACTCCTCACCATTGCCGACCGGCTCTGGGCTTGGGGCGCCTGGATCAGAAAGAAAGAGAATTCAAACAGAATATTATCAACTTTTAAAAAGAAAAGAAAAATGAGAAAGAAAATTGTAGCAGGTAACTGGAAAATGAACATGAACCTGCAGGACGGTGTTGCTCTCGCTAAGGAGATCAACGAGGCATTGGTAGCAGACAAACCAAACTGCGACGTAGTAATCTGTACTCCATTCATCCACTTGGCTTCTGTAGCTCAGGTTTTGGATTCAGAGATTGTAGGTCTTGGTGCAGAGAACTGCGCAGACAAGGCTAAGGGTGCTTTCACTGGTGAGGTTTCAGCAGAGATGGTAAAGAGCACAGGTGCTCAGTATGTTATCCTCGGCCACTCAGAGCGTCGTCAGTACTATGGCGAGACAGCAGAGATCTTGAAGGAGAAGGTAGAGTTGGCTTTGGCTAACGGTTTGAAGGTTATCTTCTGCTGCGGTGAGACTCTCGAGGAGCGTGAGGCTGAGAAGCAGAACGAGGTAGTAAAGGCTGAGTTGGAAGGTTCTGTATTCCACTTGGATGCAGAGGCTTGGAAGAACATCATCCTTGCTTACGAGCCAATCTGGGCTATCGGTACAGGTAAGACTGCTACTTCTGACCAGGCTGAAGAGATGTTGGCATACATCCGCTCTATCGTAGCAGAGAAGTATGGCAACGAGGCTGCTGAGGATACATCAATCCTCTACGGTGGTAGCTGCAAGGCTAGCAACGCACCTGAGCTCTTCGCTAAGCCAAACATCGACGGTGGTTTGATCGGTGGTGCTTCTTTGAAGGCTGCTGACTTCAAGGGTATCATCGACGCTTGGAAGAAGTAATCTCATAAGGATATTACATTTCCCGAAGGGATGCCTTCTTCGTGAAGCGCATCCCTTCATTCTTCATTACACCTTATTATATATAAAGAGATCCAAGAATAAGGTGCTGTTTTAAAACAAGACGACAAAAAATAAAAGGAATAGTCATGAAACAATTCGTCACATTATTGATTATGATCCTCTGCTCAACATTCACAGCTAATGCGCAGAACTACCTGGACCATCTCAAAAAGAAGGAACCGGGAAAGGGTGTTGTAACCGTGAACCAAAGTAAGGCGATTGATGAACTGGTAAACGGCAAACAAGTGATACCACAAGACGACAAGACTAAGACTACCCCACAGAAAAAAGACAAAGAGCCTGAAACTCAGCACAAGCAGGGTCCTGATTCCCTGAAGAAGACTGAGCCACAGCATCATGAGGCAAACCGAGAGAATGCCCACGTGAACAATGCCCAAAAGGCAGAGAACAAAAACGAAGAAACAGAGACACCTGTAGTGGATATGCGCAAGAAAGTGATGCGCAAGAGCTATAAGGTTACAGGATATAGAGTACAGGCTTTCGCTGGCGGCAATTCGCGTAACGACCGCCTGAAAGCAGAACAGACTGGCAATCAGTTGAAAGTTCATTTCCCTGAGCAGCCGGTTTATGTTCATTTCTACTCTCCAAGATGGATTTGCCGAATGGGCAACTTCCGCAGCTTAGCTGAAGCCCAGAAGATGCTTGCCAAGGTTCGCTCCCTGGGATACAGACAGGCATGCCTTGTAAAGGGACAGATTACGGTACAGTACTAGTTAATAGTTTATAGTTGATAGTTAACAGCTGATAGTTTACAGTTGATAGTTTACAGTTAACAGTTTACAGCATTGATGCCGTAGGCCTAACTATAAACTATTAATTATAAATTATAAACTTTTATGCCGTAGGCCTAACTATAAACTATTAATTATAAATTATAAACTTTTATGCCGTAGGTCTAACTATAAACTATTAATTGTAAATTATTAACTATTAATTAAGAATTATAAATTAAATAAGATGAATCCAGAAACAGAATTTCGTGAGGGATTGGACGAACTCGCAGAACACTATACAGAAATATTAAAGCTCTTGGGAGAAGACCCTGAACGTGAAGGACTTTTAAAAACACCGATGCGAGTAGCCAAGGCTATGCAGATACTGACTCGTGGCTATACACAGGATGCACACAAGGTATTGACCGATGCCCTCTTCGAAGAGAAATACAACCAGATGGTCATCGTGAAAGATATTGATTTCTTCTCGATGTGCGAGCACCACATGCTTCCTTTCTATGGCAAGGTGCATGTAGCCTATATCCCGAACGGCAAAATTACCGGTCTGAGCAAGATTGCCCGTGTGGTAGATATCTACAGCCATCGTCTCCAGGTACAGGAGCGTCTCACCCAGCAGATTAAAGACTGCATTCAGGAGACATTGAATCCGCAGGGTGTGATGGTAGTGATAGAAGCCAAGCACATGTGCATGCAGATGCGCGGTGTAGAGAAACAGAATTCCATTACCACCACCAGCGACTACAGCGGAGTCTTCAATTCACTGAACACCCGCCAGGAGTTTATGAGTCTGCTGAGAGGAGAAAGTAAAAGAATCTAATATATAGTTGATAGTTTACAGTTGATAGTTTATAGAGCATTCTTGCCATCAACTGTAAACTATTAACTTTTAACTATAAACTATAAAAAATGAAGTTTATATCTTGGAATGTAAATGGCCTGCGCGCTTGCGTGGGCAAGGACTTCGAGAACCAGTTTAAGGAACTCGATGCCGACTTCTTCTGCCTGCAGGAAACAAAGATGCAGGAGGGACAGCTCGACCTTCAGTTTGAGGGCTACGAGAGTTATTGGAACTACGCTGAGAAAAAAGGATACTCCGGTACAGCCATCTATACCAAGCACAAGCCATTAAACGTAAGTTATGGCATGGGCGTAGAAGAACATGATCATGAAGGCAGAATCATCACGCTGGAATATGACCAGTTCTATCTCGTTACCTGCTACACCCCAAATTCTCAGACAGAACTCAAGCGCCTGAATTATCGCATGACTTGGGAAGACGATTTCCGCAAGTTCCTGAAATCTCTTGATGCCAAGAAACCAGTCGTCATCTGCGGCGATCTGAATGTAGCACACGAAGAGATAGATATCAAGAATCCGAAGACCAACCGTCGAAATGCCGGTTTCACCGATGAGGAGCGAGAAAAAATGACCATTCTTCTGAACGATGGCTTTACCGACAGTTTCCGTTATCTCCACCCTGATGAGGTAACCTATTCGTGGTGGTCATACCGTTTCAAGGCGCGCGAGAAGAATGCCGGTTGGCGTATCGACTACTTCCTTGTATCCGACCGTATCAAGGAACAGATTACAGAAGCTAAGATCCATACTGAAATCATGGGCAGCGACCATTGTCCGGTAGAAGTAGATTTAACGTTCTAATCCTACCTTTCATCCAACATCAATAAGAATAATCAGAAGAGGGTGTGTCATGCTTATGACACACCCTCTCTTGTTGTTGGTAAATATAGGTCATATTGTTAAAAGAGATAGGTCATGTTATTGAAAGAGATAGGTCATGTTATTGAAAGAGATTGAATCTGTTGTTGATAGAGATAGTATCTGTTGTTGATAGAGATAGGATATGTTGTTGAGACAGTCTGTATCTTCGGCCGCACAACAGCTGTTGTGCGCTTGCATAACAGCTGATATGCGCATGCACAACACCTGTTGTGCATGCGTTGCCCATCTGTTATGCACCAACTATTGTCCATACTTATGGCACATCCCCAACAAAAAAAGGGGATGCACCTTCCTCACGGAAGCCATCCCCATATTGGTCATATCAACATAAAATTTTAATTTATATAAGAGAGATTTTCTTCTAATTCAATGAAGTAACAAAACTACATAGTTGCTTATTTCTGATTACATGAACTGCTTCAACTCAGAGAGATTTCTCTTCTCAGAAGAACCGTCCTTGTAAGTTACCATGAAGTAATCGTGAACAGACTTGCCATTCTTGAACTGAACGACAGCTACACCGCCTTCACGGAGCTGGAGTGTGAAGTAGCCTTCGCGTTTACCATTGACATAGTTGCCATGCCACTTCTCCTTACCATTTTTATAATAGGTAGTAACCTCACCATTAAAGATAGTATTGCGATCGTTGCCGAGGTCGATAAAACTATAACCACCTTCAGCACGGAGATTACCATTCATGTAGAAGTCCTGGAAAACGTCCTTCTTGTTAAGGCCTGAACCAGTAGTCATCAGCAGTCTGTAATAACTAGCCTGATCTGCACTGGTTACATTGCTCATATTTTCTGCATAGAAAATAGTGTCAGCTACAACTGTTGCATTCTCTACGTGCTTACGACCGAAAGCTGCTATGGTCATCAAAGCCATCAATGAGAATAATATCATTCGTTTCATATCGTTTATTTTTAGGATGTTATTGTAATTGTCTTTGTTTCTTTTTCTGGTGCAAAGATACAACGATTTCCGAAAAATTCATAATTCCTTAACGCTATTTTATCTTATTTTTTGAACAAGTAATACTTTTTGATTTTGAACGCACACAAGCTTACAATTTGCAATTTTATAGCCTAAAATTTCGCATATTGCACGAAGACAGACCTTACAAAACGCCATTTTCATGGCGTCAAGTTTACAAAATGTAACTGAATTGACATACATCAAGAAGATGAAAGCACAATTTTTTTGGCATTTTGAGAAACTTTTTCAGGATATTTCTCGCCTATCTTCTTTTATTTTTGTATTTTTGCACGAAAATATATAATATAAGGTACGCGCATGAGAAAAATTCTTCATTTCATGATCGCCCTCACCGTCTTCAGCTTTGCATCATGCAAGGATACCGAAGGCTCTATCGGCGACCCTATCATATCCCACGGACAAGACCGTGACACAGATATCATTACGGGCGATGATTATGTTTATCATCTGCCTGTCATCTTCCATGTCTTCTACAGTAACACCACGCAATACATCGAATATACCCGCCTCAAGGAGATTCTCTCCAACGTGAACGAACTTTATCAGGGTGATGTATACAACTATCAGATGGATACCATCCCGAGCGAGAACCTGCATATCCTGTTCGAACTGGCCGAGAAGAATGAGAGCGGCAAGAGACTCAGTACACCGGGTGTGGAATATATCAAGGTTTCAGAATCGGAGTTCGACTGCGAGAGCTTCATGAAGGACAAGAAGTATGTAAAGTACTGCTGGGACCAGAACAACTACATCAATGTGATGGTATATGCCTTCAAGAAGACCGATGAAAACAGCACTACGCTGGGCATCAGTCATCTGCCTTATCAGGTAGGCGGCTATCCACAGATAGATGGGTTGAGCAATGGCAAGAACTACCCGCTGAGCAAACCGGGCAAATTTCCGTATTGCGTTTCGCTTAACTCAATCTATGTAGGAAGGGAGAATGAAGGAACCCGATATACAATACACAAGAATCACAAGGAAAAGATCGAATACAAAATAACCGATCCGAATGCTACGCTGGCTCACGAATTGGGACATTATCTGGGTCTCTTCCACAGTTTCTCAGAAAAGACCGTGAAAGGCAAATCAGAAGCTGCCGATGATGATGACGACTCAGACTATTGCGATGATACACCGAGCTACAACCGAATAGCATACGGCAAGTGGCTGACAGAATATGTCAGTAATGCAAAAGCGATCAATCCAGATACAGTTTTCAGCATGCGAGAGCTTGCCAAACGCACCAACAGCAAGGATAAGGAATGGCAGTCAGACAATCTGATGGACTACTTCTTCTGTTACAGCATGCGATTCACCCCAGAACAGGCAAACCGCATCCGTCAGGTTCTGTATTATTCGCCCCTGATACCGGGTCCGAAGAAGATTCGTCCGAGAACCCGTGCATGGGATGAGATGCCGGAAACGGAAGATGACCTCCCTATCCGATATGCCAAGGAAAAGGCTGTCAGCATCAAGGACATCCGGATACTGAAGGCTGAGAAATAGCAAAATCAGAAGAGTATAAAAAAAAGAGAAACAAGAAGAAAATGAAATATACAATCAAGGCTCCACGCCAACTCAATGCAAGTATCAACTTGCCAGCTTCCAAGAGTATCAGCAACCGTGCATTGGTAATCAATGCCATGGCGGGATGCAAGTTGCAGCCCCACAACCTGAGCGATTGCGATGATACAGAAGTCATCATTGCGGCACTGCGCGATATGCCTGATGTCATCAACATCAAGGCTGCCGGTACTGCCATGCGCTTTATGACCGCCTATCTTTCTGCTACACCGGGCGAGCATACCATCACAGGTACCGAGCGCATGCAGAACCGCCCTATTGCTATCCTGGTAGATGCCCTGCGTTACCTCGGAGCTGATATACAGTATGAAAAGAAAGAGGGCTATCCTCCACTCCACATCGTAGGTAAGCCACTGGAAGGCGGACATCTCGAAGTGGTGGGAAACATCAGTTCACAGTATATCTCGGCACTGCTGATGATTGGTCCTATCCTGAAAAACGGTCTGGAACTGAAGCTGACGGGCGAGATAGCATCACGTCCTTACATCGACCTCACGCTGTGGACGATGCAGAACTTCGGAGCCAGTGCAGAATGGACCGATGTGGATACCATCACCGTAAAGCCACAACCTTACAGCTGCGTAGCCGACTACACCATCGAGAATGACTGGAGCGCTTCTTCTTACTGGTATGAAATGATGGCGCTGAACGGAAACCCTGATTCTGAGGTAAAACTCGAAGGTCTGTTCGACAGCTCCAAACAGGGCGATTCTGTCGTGAAATACATCTTCAGTCTGTTGGGCGTGAAATCAGAATTTGAGAACCGTGATGTTCTTTCTCCTGTCAAACTGAAGGTTCAGCGTTGTCTCTTGCCTCGTTTCGACTACGATTTCAGCGGTTCTCCAGACCTGGCACAGACCATTGTTGTAGCCTGCTGTGCCCTGGGCGTAAAGTTTAAGTTCACTGGTCTTGCCAGTCTCAAGATCAAGGAGACCGACCGCATCGAGGCTTTGAAGAAGGAGCTGAAGAAGGTGGGTTACGTGATTTATGACGAGAACGATAACACGCTGATTTGGGATGGCGAGACCTGCGAGCCTAGTTTCGAGCCTATCGACACCTACGAGGACCATCGCATGGCACTTGCCTTCGCCCCTCTTGCCTTCAAGTTCCCTCAGATTGAAATCAACAATCCTGAGGTAGTGAGCAAATCCTATCCTCATTATTGGGAAGACCTCAAAAAGGTGGGATTTGAAATAAGTGAAGAGTGAAAAGTGAAGAGTGAAGAATTCAACAGCCTTTGCTAATCATAAAGTTCAAAGTTCAATATTCAAAGTTCAAAGTAAATGTTGTACCTGATTTTAGCCCTGGTGGTCCTAGGCTTGATAAGCGCCATTTTCGGCATCATCTCTCATCGCAAGGGAGAGGATGAAGAACCGCTGCAGGAAGGCGTATCGTGCAATACATGCAACGGAGAGAACTCCAAATGCGAACAGGAATGCATGATGGAAGCCGCCACCAAGGAAATAGAATACTACGATGACGAGGAACTAGACCGGTTTGCAGGAAGAGCTGCCGACGAGTATACCGATGAGGAGGTAGAGGAATTCTCGGAAGTGCTCTATACGATGCAGCCGGAAGAGGTGGCGGGATGGAACCGAAGTCTGATACTGAGAGGCATCAACCTGCCTAACCAGATAAAGGACGAAGTCATCAGTTTTTTAAGTTAAACATGCAATGCGCAAAGTTTAAAGTTCAAAGTAAAGACATGGATATACTGCAATATACATTTTTTCAGAACGCGCTGATTGGCGCCCTACTGGCAAGCATCCTGTGCGGCTTTGTAGGCACCTACATCGTCACACGCCGGCTGGTCTTCATCAGCGGTGGCATTACGCATGCCTCTTTTGGCGGCATCGGTATCGGCGTATTTGCAGGCATCAACCCCATACTCTCAGCCATGGTATTCGCCATCTTGAGTGCCTTTGGCGTGCAATGGGTATCACGGAAGAAAGATGTGCGCAAAGACTCTGCCATCGCCATGTTCTGGACCCTAGGCATGAGCGTGGGCATCATCTGCTGCTTCCTTACTCCTGGCTTCATGCCCGACCTGCCCTCTTTCCTCTTCGGAAGCATACTTGCCATCGACAGCACAGACCTCTGGCTTCTGGCAGGTCTTACCCTGTTTGTTGCAATACTGTTCACCTTTCTGCTGCGTCCTATCCAGACCATCGCATTCGACAGCACCTTTGCAAAATCGCAACATCTGCCGGTTACAGCGATAGAATATATGATGATGACGCTCATCGCCATGACCATCGTGGCAACCATCAAGATGGTGGGCATCGTACTTGCCATCAGTCTGCTCACCATACCACAGATGACTGCCAACCTCTTCACCTACAGCTACAAGCGCATGATAGGAGCCAGCATCGTGATAGGCTGCATCGACTGCATCGTGGGCCTCTATGCCAGTTATCTGCTCAATGTGCCATCGGGTGCAACCATCATATTCGTCAGCATCATCCTGTTTGCAGCAGCAAGGATACTGGCAGCCAGAAAGCACTAAGGCTTTCACAAGCTCTGAAAGTATAATTTTAAAATAAAGAAGAAACTTATGTTGAAGCATTTCCCATTCAGAAACCTCTTGCCAGCTATGGTTATCCTTGCCTTCGCAATGACCATAGCAGGATGCTCTACGCAGAAGAATACGGCGAAGAGCAGATGGTGGCATGCCTTCAACGCCCGATACAACACCTATTATAATGGTACCGTAGCCTATATCGAAGGCTCGCTCGAAAAGGAAAGCGGAAATAAGGACAATTACTCTGAAATGATTCCTTATTATACTGTAGGCAACAAGAACAGCCGCGAACTGGGCAAGTCGAACTACGACCGCGCCATCGAGAAATGCGAGAAAGCCATTCACCAGCATAGCATCAAGCGTCGCCCGGTATGGGACAAGAAACGCCGCAAGACTGCCAAAGACCTGGAATGGCTGCATCGCCGTGAATATAATCCGTTCCTCTGGAAGGCATGGATGCTGATGGGCCGTTCCCAGTTTTTTGAAGGCGATTTCCAGTCGGCAGCAGCCACTTTCGCCTATATGAGCCGTCTCTACGCTACCCAACCCGGCATTTACGGCAAGGCACGTGCCTGGCTCGCCAAGAGTTATCTCGAATCAGGCTGGATATACGATGCCGAAGATGTAATCCGTAATATCGAGCGCGATTCCATCCACTGGCGTGCCCAGAAGGAATGGGACAAGACCTATGCCCTCTACTATCTGAAGACCGGACGCTATCAGGAGGCCGTTCCGTATCTCCGCAAAGCCATCGGCTATGAGATGCGACGCAAGCAGAAAGCCCGCCTCTGGTATCTGATGGGACAGGTAGAAGCACAACAGGGACATGCCCAGAATGCCTACCGTGCCTTCAAGCATGTCATCCGCCTCAATCCGCCTTACGAACTGGAGTTCAATGCCCGCATCTCCATGACCGAGGTGCTGGCAACCAACAACTCCCGGAAGATGGTATCCAAATTGAAGCGAATGGCTGCGAGCGACAAGAATCAGGAATATCTCGACCAGGTTTATTATGCCATCGGCAACATACATCTCAACCAGGGCGATACCCTTCAGGCTATTGCTGCATACGAAAAGGGTGCCGCGAAATCAAGCCGCAACGGAATAGAGAAAGGTGTATTGCTGCTGCATCTGGGCAATGTATACTGGCAATGCCACCGTTATGGCGATGCCAAGCGATGCTATGATGCTGCCATCGGACTCCTAGACCAGGACCGCAAAGACTACAAACAGCTCTCCGACCGCTCGAAGGTTCTCGATGAACTGGTGCCTTATACCGACGCCATCCATCTGCAGGACTCCCTGCAATCGCTTGCCCGCATGAGCGAAACAGAACGGAATGTCGCCATTGACAAGGTGATAGAAGCCCTGAAAAAGCAGGAAAAGGAAGAAAAGAGAAGACTTGCCGACCAGGAATTGGCAGAAAAACAAGACAACCAAAGTGCCGGCAGAAACAACGGTAATGGTAATAACAGCAGAAACAACAGGAATCAGGGAAACAGCAATGCCTCATCCGGCTTCGGAAACGGAGCCATGGGCAACGGCGGTTTCGGCAACAGCAATAACTGGTATTTCTACTCCCAATCTGCTGTAGCCCAAGGCAAACAGCAGTTTGAGCGCCTCTGGGGTAAGAGAAAGAACATAGACAACTGGCGACGGAGCAACCAGACCGTAGTGGCCGATGCCAAAGGTGTAGAAGAAATGACCGACGAACAGCGCGATTCACTCCTCAACGAGGCACAGAAGAAAGACCTTGAGAAGGAGAAAGAGAAGAACCTGAATGCAGAAGAAGATCCGCATCAGCGTGCCTACTATCTCGCTCAGATTCCGCTCACCGAAGAGAAGATGGCAGAAAGCAATCAGATTCTGGACGACGGCCTGCTGCATGCCGGCATCATTCTGAAAGACAAACTCAATGATCTGGACGAAAGCGAACGCATGCTGCAGCGACTGGTGAAGAAGAACGCTGCATACGAACATCTCGATGATGCCTACTATCACCTCTACCTGCTCTACAACATCAGGAAGCAGCCAGCCATCGCCAGCCGCTATCTCGACCTGTTGAAAGCGAATTATCCGGAGAGTCAATGGACCGCCCTGCTCACCTCTCCTTATTATGAGGAAGATGCGAAGATGGGCATTCATCTCGAAGATTCGCTCTATGCAGCCACCTACGATGCCTTCAAGGCTAACCTATATAATAAGGTGGTACACAACAGGACTATCTCAGACAAGCGCTATCCTGAAGGAGCCAACCGCGACAAGTTCCTCTTTATCGGCGGACTCACCCAGCTCCACGAGGGTAATATCCAGGCTTGTCTTGATGATATGCAGCAGGTGGTAGAGAAATATCCGAACAGCCGACTCAGCGAGATGGCAGGAATGATTCTCAACGGAGTGAAAGCCGGCAGACAGCTCAAGGGCGGCACATTCGACCTGAGCAATGTATGGTCGCGCCGCAACGCTGTACTCAATGATGACGTCAAATCCAAAGCCAAGGTATTCAGCATTGAGCGCAACGAGCCGTTCGTCTTCATGCTCGCCTACGTTCCCGATTCTGTAAACGAGAACCAGTTGCTCTTCGAGATGGCGAAATATAATTTCACCTCCTATCTCGTGCGTAATTTCGACCTCGTCATTGACGAGCAGAATGGTCTGCACCGCATGCAGGTAAAGGGCTTCCGCAATTACGACGAAGCACGCCAGTATGCTAACGACATCTACCAGCATCAGACCATCACCCAGCTCCTCTCAAAGGGAGCCCGAGGCATCGTAATCAGCGAGCCAAACCTCCTGCTGCTGGGCACCAGTCTGAGCTACGACGACTATACCCTCTTCTATACCCAGCATCTGGCACCGCTGAAAATCAGCAAGGACCCACTGCTTGAAGAACCGGAGGAAATCATCCAGCAGGAAAAGACTGATGATTCAGAAGAAAATGAAGAAGAAACCGGAACTGCCGAAAGCGGAACAACCGGATTCCAAGAAACCGATGCGGATATAAAGGAAGAAAAAGCACCAAATACAACTTTCGACAACGACGACAGTCTGGATTTGGACAGCGAAGAATATGATTTAGATGGATTT
>ERZ791760.573-NODE-573-length-14109-cov-3.625800_pt1 | contig 14109 bp, 12 predicted proteins | sample MGYA00509950_ERZ791760 | MGnify/ENA primary metagenome ERZ791760 (study PRJEB30046, sample SAMN00792002) | human gut metagenome | study: EMG produced TPA metagenomics assembly of the A metagenome-wide association study of gut microbiota in type 2... | reverse complement strand
CCTTTATGATGACACAGCAGAAATGCTACAGCTTTCTTATGGTAAAGATATTAAAGTGACTGCTTACTATGGCCAGCCTACTGACTATGGTTATGATGCGTTTTATGGAGTTTCCGCTAATGGTAAAATAGGTAAGCTGTCTTTATCCGCAGGATATAATGCTTTTAAAGATGGTTTGAAAACAGCTGCTTTTGTTGGTGATGGAGATACTAATAATGTCGATATAGGTAAGGACAATAACGTCTGGAATGTAAGTGCTTCTTATAATTTAGGCGATGTAAAATTAGGCGCTACCTATCTTAATTCTGATTTAGGAGATGAAAAGCTTTTTAATGAAGATGTCGATACTGATGGTTATGTAATCAGTGCTTCTTATAAAGGTGCTAAAGCTGCTAATCCCGGCAGCTGGGGATTGTGGGGCAATTACTATAACCAGGGAGCAGGAACTTTTGTAGCTCATACCATGAAAACAGGTGACTGGGGATATTTCTACAATGAAGGCTTCAAAGGCTACGGTATTGGCGCTAATGTAACAATTGCTAAGAATATGGTTTATAATCTTGATTATTATGATTTGGAAGGTAAAGAAAGCGGTAAGGATACTCAAGTACTTTGGAGTCGACTGCAGATTACGTTCTGATAAATAAAAAAACCGGCTTATGCCGGTTTTTTTATTTATTCGTTATTTTCGTTTTTAATAGTTCCATAGGCTACAAGTACAGTACCTTTGGGTGCTGAAAGAGCAGGGCAGATGTAAAGAACGACACCTGTCTGTTCGGCATAATAGGTGGTAATTATGCTGCCGAAAAGGTCGGTAATATGACCAAGAATTTGACCTTCTTCGACAAAGTCGCCACTATGGACATGATGCATCCAGCATCCTGCTTCCATTGTTTCTAAATAAATCAGATTTTCTACATCATTTGGTATATGACGACGTGGCTTTACAGAGATGGAGGTCATTTTTAGTTTGTTCATAATATTATAGATGTCGTTTTTGTAGGCATCTATGTCTTCACGCAAGCATAATCCTGCCCCTCCGCGCTCTATTAAAATTGAGGGCAGCCCTTGGCTGGCAGCGTAATTATAGGCACCGCCTGTCGCCATTGAGCGTACCATATATTCCATATCTAAGACTTTGGCAATACTGCGTGATTTTTGTTCTATTTCCGGTGTTGGCTGACCTGGATAATATACATATGGGTGTAAGCTTTCGTGAATGTCGCCACTATGCATATCTACATAGAAATCAGCAATTGGGAAAAAGTTATTACTGATAAGATAAGCCGTTTTATCAGACAGTGTACCTAATGGATTACCAGGAAAAACACGGTTCAGATTTCAGGAACAATAAACTCACGCCGAGCCCAGAATCCCTGGATATTAACAGGATGCATCATGATGAGGCAGCCGCTTAAATGTTCTGGCTTAATATCACGTCCCAGCTCCATAGCAGCAGCAATGCCAGGATATTCACCGCCGTGTATGCCGGCAGTGATAAACAGCGTAGGTCCATCTTCGTAACCATTTATAATCGTTATTGGAATTTTTACTGTTGTATCGGGAATAGGCAACAGTGTACGAAGTTTTTCGTCTCTGTTAATGGTTAAACCACAAATATTTACAGTATCAGACATTATGATTGCTCCTCTATTGATTGTAATAACTTATTGTGCTATATTATAACATAAAATAATTTTTTAATTCAATAAATGTTGTTATTGAAATTATTTATTGTTAAAAAATAGATGCGATTAAGAGAAAGCGTAATATGCTGAATGACAAAGAATTTTTAAAGCTTACAGTTCCTTTTATGTTATCTACAATGACGCAACCATTGATGGGGGCTGTCAATACTGCGGTAATGGGACAATTACCACAGCCGGAATATATTGCCGCGGTAGCATTAGGAGCGATACTGTTTAATAATCTGTACTGGTTATTTGGGTTCCTTCGTGTAAGTACTACGGGTTACTCCGCCCAGGCCATGGGAGCGAACGATAAAACTCTTTCTATGCTTGCTTTTTTTAAACCTTTGGTACTGGCGATTGTTATAGGCTTTTTGTGCATTATCTTGCAGAAATATATAGTTGAAGCATATTTAAGTTTTATTTCTCCAACAGAACAGGTAGCCGCTTTGTGCCGTAGTTATTTTGATATTCTGATCTGGGGTGCTCCTTTAGTCCTGTTTAATTATGTTTCTCTAGGATGGCTGATGGGTCAGGCGCAGGTTCGTGCTTCTGTAATAATGCAAGTTTCTTCTAATCTGCTGAATATTATTTTAAGCATTTTGTTTGTGCTGGTATGGGAGCTTGGTATTGAAGGAGTTGCTGTGGCAACCTTGCTGTGTCAGATTTATGGTGCTGCTGTAGGAGTGTTTTTAATAGCTAAATTAGGTAATTTTGACTACAGAGTTTTACCAGTAAAGGAATTATTAGATTGGCGTACCTTTACAGAAATGCTTAAGGTTAACTTTAATCTTATGCTTAGAACGGCATGCTTACTGACTGTAAATAATGTTATGGCGGCTGTAGGCGCAGGGTTTGGTACAGCAGTGCTTGCGGCTAATGCTGTATTGCTGCAGATTAAGGATTTGATGAGCTTTTTAATGGATGGAATTGCTAACGGTACGGCAATTTTTACAGGTAAGTCAATAGGTACACAAAGTAGAACGATGCTTGATAAAACTATTGCTTTAACTTATAAATGGGCAGCGATGCTGGCATTGTTTTTGTCTTGTGTGTATTTCGCAGGCAGCAGCTGGATGATTAGTTTATTTACTGACCAAGAGTCTGTAATTAAGCTGGCAGAAAAATATAAATTTTATATTTTGCTGTATCCAGCCGTTTCCTTTATAGGACTGTCCTTGTATGGCGTCTTCAGCGGTGCGACACGTACAGCACCTGTACGCAATATGATGCTTATAGCATCTGTGTCATTTTATTTGGTACAGATGGTGCTTGTGCCTGATTTGGCTAATGATGGGCTCTGGATTGCTTATATGACATATATGGGGATGCAGTCAGTAGTATTGTATATATATTTAAAAAAGTTAAGGTTTTCATTGATTTAAATATAGTTTGAAAATAAATAATCAAAATTATCTGTGTATCATAAATGTAAAAATAGGAATTATTCATTGCTGTATGAATATAGAAAAGCCACCGGATTGTTTGTTGTTGTAGAACAATCTGGTGGCAATTTTTATTATTTAGTAAATAAAATAACAGTATTTTATACTTATTGTTGTTGACTGTTAATAGTGATACATGCTAAAATACCTAATGGGATATTTTGACAAAAATATCATCTGAGGTGCTCTCTTAGAAGAGGTAAATTAGGGAATGCGGTGTAAATCCGCAACGGTCACGCCACTGTGAAGCCTTTGGGCAAAGTCAGATCGCAGCCTCAGAATATATGTATTTTCTGCGAGGGACAGAAAGCGTATGAATAGTTCTGTAAAGTAGCATTATGGCAGTATGTGTGAAGAAGTATTCAAATCTCTTTCTGTATTTCGCAGGAAGAGATTTTTTTATTGAGGAGATGGTGCTTTTGAGTAATAAACAGCTTGCGTACCGTATAGGAGAAATTTTACTGGTACTTTTAGGCATCAGCTTTATTACTTTCTGTCTGGTCATGCTTGCTCCGGGTGATCCAGTGCGGCAGATGATTGCCGGTAACGAGGATATTATGGTAAGTCAGGTAGAAATTGAGGCTTTACGACATGAGCTTGGTCTTGATAAACCTTTTTTCTTCCAGTATTTAGACTGGTTAGGACGGGCATTGCAGGGTAATCTGGGATTTTCTTATATGGTAAAGAAACCTGTTGTGGATGAACTCATGCATTCTTTACCGGCAACAATACTACTGGCTGGTGCTTCTGCCGCATTTATGCTTGTGGTTTCTGTTCCTTTAGGAATTTATTCTGCTGTGAAACGCAATAGTTTTCTTGATTATTTTGTAAGAGGACTTACCTTTGTTGGTGTATCAATACCTAACTTTTGGATGGGTTTGATGTTGTTGTGGATTTTTGGTCTGAAACTGCGCTTATTGCCCATTGTTGGTGGCAGGGTATCATTGGAGAATTTGATTTTACCGACATTGACATTGGGAATTGTTATGGCAGCTAAATATACACGTCAGGTTCGTACTGCAGTACTGGAAGAGCTGAATCAGGATTATGTGGCAGGTGCAAGAGCACGCGGGATGAGTGAAAGTCATATCCTGTGGAAAGAAGTTTTACCAAATGCCATGTTGCCGCTTATTACATTATTGGGTTTATCTTTTGGTAATCTGCTTGGTGGCGCGGCTGTTGTTGAAATAGTTTTTTCTTGGCCTGGACTGGGTTATCTTGCTGTACAATCTATTATCTACCGTGATTTTCAGCTGGTGCAGGGCATTGTGCTATGGATAGCTTTAATGTATATGGTAATCAATCTGGTAGTAGATTTTTCCTATACTCGCCTTGACCCGAGACTTAGAAAGGCAGGCAGGTAATATGGATAAAATACTTTATGGCTTAAAAAATAATCGTTCTTTTGCGATAGCAAGCTTTTTTGTGGCATTGTTGATTTTAATAGCAGCAGCAGCTCCGTTGATTGCGCCTTATGATCCATATGAAGCAATTATGGCTAATGCTTATTTGCCGCCGTCATCAGAACATTTATTTGGTACTGATAAACTTGGCAGAGATAATTTCAGCCGTGTGCTTTTTGGTGCGGCTTACTCTTTGAGCAGTGTGCTTCTCTTGGTAGTGTTGATTTTTATCGTGGGAACCTCTTTAGGTGTTATCGCTGGATATTTTGGCGGGAAAACTGATATTGTTATCATGCGTATAGCTGATATGATGATTTCTTTTCCGGGAATGATTCTGGCTATCGCTATTGCAGGTATTTTGGGTGGCAGCCTTATTAACGCTATGATAGCGCTGATAATTGTAACATGGACTAAATACGCAAGATTAGCACGAAGTATGGTCCTGAAAGTAAAAAAACGTGATTTTGTTACAGCGGCTATAGTCAACGGCGGTAAACCGATGCATATTCTCTGGCAGCATATATTGCCTAATATTTTGCCGCTAATGGTTATTACAGCAGCTGCAGATATAGGCGCTATGATGATGGAACTTGCGGGTTTGTCTTTCTTAGGCTTTGGCAGTCAGCCGCCTGCCCCGGAGTGGGGATTAATGCTCAATGAAGGTCGCCAGCAGCTGCAAACAGCACCATGGTTAATGGTGTTTCCGGGGTTAGCGATTTTTTTGACTGTTGTTGTCTTTAATCTTTGGGGAGATGCATTGCGAGATGTACTTGATCCAAGGCAGGAAGATAATGAATGATAAACTTAAATTGATAAAAGGGGTGTAATCAAATGAAAAAAATTTACAAAAGTGCTGCTGTAGCGACAATGATGGGATTATTGACTTTGGCTGTAGCTGGCTGCGGTGATGATAAAGCTGCACCAGTTTCCAGTGAAAAACTTAAATTTGGTGTAACTAATTTTGCAGACAGCCTTGAACCGACTGATAACTTTTTCGGCTGGGTAGTTATGCGTTATGGCCTTGGCGAATGTCTGTCTAAATTTGATGATAAAATGAATGTCGTACCTTGGCTGGCAGAGAGCTGGCAGATTAGCGATGATAAATTGACATGGACATTTAAAATCAATGATAAGGTAGTATTTTCCAATGGCGATAAATTAACAGCTGAAATTGCTAAGGAATCGATTGAACGCGCATTTAAAAATAATGCACGTGCACAGTCTTTCTTTACCTATGCGGAAATCAAAGCTGATGGACAGAACCTTATAATCAGAACGGATAAGCCTGTCCCCACATTGCCGGGAATGCTTGCTGATCCTCTTTTCATCATTATTGATACGAAGGTTGCAGATCGTGATTATGCTAAAGAAGGACCGATTTGTACCGGGCCGTATATGGTAAAATCCTACAGCAAATCTAAAGCTGAAATGGTTGCAAATCCTAATTACTGGGATGGCAAAGTACCGTTTAAGGCAGTAGATATTCCTACTATTGATGATCCTAATACCCGTGCCATGGCTTTACAGTCCGGAGAAATAGACTTTGCGATAAATATTGCTGCAGGTGATTTGGACCTGTTTAAAAATGATAATTATAAAATTTCTGAGATTGCTTCTCTGCGTACAGTACTTGCTCAGATGAATATGAATGAAGGCAAGCCTTTGGCTGATCCGAAGGTACGTGCGGCCCTTATTAGCTGCTTGGATCGTGAAACTTATAATAAAGTGCTGTTAAAAGATACCTTTATTCCCGGCAAGGCTCCTGTACCGCCTTCTTTGGACTATGGTTTTGACCAGTTGAATGATCCCAATAGCTATAATGTAGAACGTGCGAAAAAACTGTTGGCTGAAGCAGGATGGAAAGATACTAACGGTGATGGTTATGTAGATAAAAACGGCAAAAATATGGAACTTGATTTTGTTTACTACAGTGGACGTGCTGAACTTCCGTTATATGCTGAGGCTACTCAGGCGGATGCAAAAAAAATCGGTATTAAAGTAAACATGAAAAATGTAGATTATAACGTACTTGATCCGATGCGCAGAAATGGTGAGTTTGATTTGATTATTTCTAATATCCTTACTGCTAACAGCGGCGATCCTGAGGTTTATCTCAACTGGTACTGGAAAACCAATGTTAATGGCAGTCAGCCCCAGAATTCTACTGGCTACAGCAATCCTGAATTTGATGCTTTGAGCGATCAGCTGGCAGTAGAGTTTGATCCGGCAAAACGTCGTGATTTAATGATTAAGATGCAGCAGATACTGCTGAATGATGGTGTGGCTCTGTTCTTTGGCTATCCTAAAACTAATATGGTAAGTAAAGCTTCTGTGCAGGATGCCGATATTAAACCGGCTGACTATTACTGGCTGACCAAGGATATCAAACCTGCACAATAATAAAGAAGGTGTTGTTAATTAATGCTTTTGGAAGTAAAAGATTTACAGATAAGCTACGGAAATAAAATAACCGTAGATAAAGCCAGCTTTTCTCTTGAAAAGGGAGAAATACTTTCTATTGTAGGTGAGAGCGGCAGCGGCAAAACTACTGTGATTCGTGCTCTGATGGGATGTTTGCCGGGAAACGGGCATGTCAGTAGCGGAGACATTCTGTTTGAAGGTCGTAGTGTGTTAGGTAATACTGCGGACGACTGGCGTAAAATGTGCGGCGAAGAAATGTCCATGATTTTTCAGGATAGTGGGAATATGATTAATCCTATCCGAAAAATCGGCAAGCAATTTATAGATTACATTATTGCTCATAGGCCGAATATTTCTAAAGCAGATGCCTATAAAATGGCCGTTGCCATGCTAGATGATGTACGGCTTCCAAATCCTGATAATATTATGAACAGTTATCCGTTTGAGTTATCTGGTGGTATGCGGCAGCGTGTAGGTATAGCAATAGCTATGGTTTTTCAGCCTAAAATTCTGCTGGCTGATGAGCCTACGAGTGCGCTTGATGTAACTACGCAGGCGCAGATTATTCGCCAGATTGTGGATGTACGTAACGAGTTCAATGCGGCAGTTATTATTGTTACGCATAATCTTGGTGTAGCGTCCTATATGTCTAATAAAATAATCGTTATGAAAGATGGACATATTGTTGAAAGCGGCCTTCGTGAAGATATTATTAGTAATCCGCAGCATGAATATACCAAGGAGCTGCTTGCTTCGGTACCTGTAATGGGAGGTAAAAAGTATTATGAATGAGAAACATATTGCTTATACTGAACCGAAGGTAATTTTGGAGGTTAAAAATCTTACCAAAAAATTTGCTGTTGAGGGTGGAAAAACTTTAACTGCTTGCAATAATGTCAGTCTGCGCGTATATAAAGGGCAGACGCTTGGCATTATTGGTGAAAGCGGCTGCGGAAAGAGCACATTGGTACGTACGCTAATGCAGATTCATCCTGCTGATGGAGGACAAGTATTATTTTACGGAAAGGATTTACTGCAGGCGAAAGGTGAACAAGCCCGTCAGAACAGGCGAAAAATACAGATGGTTTTCCAAGATCCTACAGCAGCAGTTAATCCGAAAATGAAGGTAAAGGATGTTCTGTGTGAACCGCTGAAAAATTTTGGAATGATTAAGGATAGCGAGGTTGATGCCAAGGCAGAAGAATTACTTCGTTTGGTAGAACTGCCGACAGATTTTAAAGATCGGTATCCGCACAGTATGAGTGGCGGTCAACGACAGCGTATAGGCATTGCGAGAGCTATATCTTTGAATCCTGAAATTATTATCTGTGATGAGGCTACCAGTGCACTTGATGTTTCCGTACAGAGAAAAGTATGTGAACTGCTTGTAAGGCTGCAGAAAGAGCAGGGAATAACTTTTATATTTATATGTCATGATATAGGACTGGTTGACTTAATGTGTCATCAGGTGGCTGTCATGTATTTGGGCAACGTAGTAGAAATTATTGAAAAAGGTAAAATTGAGGGCCATACTGTACATCCTTACTCACAGGCGCTTTTAAAGGCTGTATTTAAAGTACATTTTAAACCTGGAGAAAAAATACATACTTTGGAAGGTGAAGTTCCAAGTCCTTTAGACTTGCCGAGTGGCTGTCCTTTTCAGAGTCGCTGTGAAAAGTGCTCAGATATCTGCCGTAGTGAAAAGCCCCAACTTAGAAAAATAGATGAAGGTCATTATGTAGCTTGCCATTTTGTGAAATAATATAAAGTGTATTAAATGAAGAACAAATAAGAAAAAAGAGTATCTTTCTGAAAAGAAAGATACTCTTTTTTGATAGAAAGCTTGATGTGAACTTAAAGTTTAGAACTTATATGATATTTATAATGCTAATATAAATATTATTGCATAAAATAAGTCGGTTAAAAATGATATAATTGTCTGATTTTTTGTTATACTAAACATAACAAAATAAGAATTTAGGTGGTCTTAATAATGATAAGTAAAAAGACTTTTGATAACTTCATAAAAAATAATTTAGTTGATTTTGTGGGTAATAACTGCTTTGGTTATAAAATATCTAATAGATGTTATGAAAATTATTATAATCAAAAAGCATTTCAAAAATTTGTTTTAGAAATGCAGCTACCTAAATATAATAAATTTTTTAATCAGTATAACTTTGGAAAGGGCAGTGAATTAAAAGAAGTAAATGGCAGACCACCGAAGATGGCAAGCGTTGCTTCATCTTCGCGATTTTGTTATTTAGCATTGAGAGAGAGATGGATATAAGCAGTTGTTCAATAATGTAGATATAGAGTTTGGACATGGATGCAATATAAAAGGTATACGTGGAACAGGCGCGCAATTAGATGCTTACATTTCTAAAGATAACATTTATTTTGAAGTAAAATGTCATGAAATTTTTGATAAACACAAGATAGTAATGAGAAAACAATATTGGGATATGCTTTATGGACAAGAAAATGATTTTGGCTTGCCTTATGCCAAAATTCCTGATGTTGATAAATTTGAAGTTGAAATGAGTATATTTAATATTTTTAAAGAGAAGTCAATGTTTGATATTAAACAATTTTTATGCCACCTTTTAGGTATTGCTTCACAAAAGAATAGGGAAACAGAAGTTAAGTTGGTATATTTGTTTTTTAAACCTAAAATGGACTCATCCAAAGAACGCGAAAAAGTAGAAGAAGTATTTGATAGGCTTAAAGATGAAATAAATAATGTCTTTTTCAGCAATCCTATACAGAATTTTACTAAGAAAAATAATATTAAACTATCAGCATTGGCCGAATATGCAAAAGTTATGGAACCATTGAAAAAAGAAAATACGATTAGTTTGTTTAAATGACTAATTTAGCATAATTATATTATTAACTTGGTATAATAGCGACTAGAATAAATGATTAATAACATTACAAACAAGATTAACTGTTAATAATAAGTTATGGCTTTGCAGGATTATAGATAAGATGAAGAAAAGAGACATAGGTGAAGTGTTTTATAAAAATAACAAAGAAAAAATTTAGTTTATAAGATATAATTTTATTAATGAAGTTTGTTGTACTAAAAATTTGTTTAACTTTATGTTTTGAAAACTTATTGTAAGAATATATCTAAAATGTTGTTTATAAGGAGAATTTTTATGAAAAAAATAGAAGGCTCCCCTAAAAGTTTAAGACAATTATTGCAAAATACTAAATATAGTATTCATTATTATCAGCGCGAGTACATGTGGCAAAGAAAACATATTGAAGAGTTAATTGATGACCTTACATCAGAATTTTTAGAGAACTATAACTCCGATGATAAAAGGTCAGCAGTAGCAGATTATGGTACATATTTTATGGGTTCTATTGTACTTGCAGGAAGAGAAAATGCTATTATTGATGGACAGCAAAGATTATCATCGATGACATTGCTTTTAATGTATTTAAATAATAGGTTAAAAACAATTAATCAGCATCATAATACTATAGAAACTATGATTTTTTCTGAGTCTTTTGGTACAAAATCCTTTAATATTGATGTAAAAGACAGAGAAGATTGTATGAAAGCTATTTTCAATAATAGTGAATTTGATATTGAAAATGCAGGCGAATCTGTTTGTAATTTATATGGAAGATATCAGGATATAATAGATATTTTTCCTAATAATATTACCGATAACATGCTTTTACATTTTTGTGATTGGATTACCGAAAAAGTATTTTTTATTGAAATTGTTGCTACTACAGAGCAGGATGCACATAAAGTATTTGTTACTATGAATGATCGTGGCTTAAGCCTGACATCTACGGAAATGTTAAAAGGATACGTACTTTCAGAAATCAAATCCGATACGATACGTAAGAAGATGAATGATATTTGGAAAGAAAATATCCTTTTATTGAAAAAGAATGATGAAAAAGGTGATGAGACCTTTATTAAGACTTGGCTTAGGGCTCATTATGCTAGGACTATTCGTGAAACTAAAGCAGGGGCTATAAATAAAGATTTTGATATCATCGGCGGGCCTTTTCATAAATGGGTACGTGATGAGAGGGCAAAACTGGAACTCAATCAATCAGAAGATTTTATGTTATTTGTTGAAAAATTTTCTAAATTTGCTAAGATTTATAATTATATCCGCAAAGCTGAAGTTTCGTTTAGTGAAGAAACGAAATATGTTTATTATAATGCAAGAGTAAACTTTACTTTCCAGGCACAATTATTATTGGCACCAATATGTTATACAGATACTTGGTCAGTTATTATTGAGAAAATCAATCTCGTCGCAAGATTTATAGATGTTTTAATTATATCCAGAGTGATTAACTATCGTTCTGTTGATTATAGTACTATTAAAAATTTTGTGTTTAATGTAACTAAGGATATTAGAATGGTAGATGTTTCTACTTTAAAAGAAAAATTGCAGCAACAATACATTAACTTGGAATTCAATCCTTCTGCAGCACTTTACGATTTAAGGCTTAACAGCTTTACCAAGAAATATATAAAAAATATTCTTGCTCGTGTAACTGGATTTATTGAAGAGCAAATTGGTGTTGCATCTAATTATTGTAATTATATGAATACACAAACAAAAAATCCTTTTGAAATAGAGCATATAATTACGGATCATTATGAATGGTTTACTAATGAATATACTGATCAAGAGGATTTTAAGCGATGGAGAAATAGTGTAGGAGCTTTGCTTTTATTACATAAGAGTATCAATGCAAGTTTGAATGATTCAAGATATGAGTATAAATTAGAAAAATATTGCTCTAATGAAGGTAATATCTATTCTGAATCTTTAGGAGAATTAGCTTATCGTAATAATCCTAAATTTTTAAAGTTTATTAGAGATAATAATCTTAATTTTAAGCCGTATGATAAATTTGGGAAAAATGAAATTTCAGAACGAATAGGCTTACTGGTGGATTTAATAAAACTTGTATGGAATAATAAAATGTTTACAGAATAAAAAAATTAATAAATAATCTTAAAAAGAGAGTAAGCTAAATATAATAAGTTGTCTAAATAGATTGAATTGAAGTTATTATTTAAATATAAATTAAATGCCAGTGGGTACTTCACTGGCATTTCTTCTTTTATATAAGAAGCTATTCAGTTTTTATTTAAACGGCAAATTGTTAACAGTTGGAATTATATAGTTGCTTGTTTTTACTAAGACTGGAAGTAAAAGAAATTTTAAGTATAGGAATTTATTCATAGTAATTGTCCCCAATTTGTCCCCGAAGAATAACGGACTTTAATGGTTAAACAAAAAGAAAAGGCACAGAAACAAGTCTGTGCCTTTGTATTAAAATGCGTATAAAATCAGAAGGATATCCTTTTATTGCTTCAATGTTGCTGCTTACATTAATTATCGATTATTTGAGGGATGCCAAAGCAGCAGTCATTCCTTTTGTATTTGCCATTTATTTTACCTATTTTTTCGCCATCCATATAGAAAAGTAGTTCAAGATGAAACCTGTTTTTATTCCCCGGCAGATGGTACTGTTACAGGTATAGATTATATTTATGATACAGAATATCTGGATGCAAAGGCTGTAAGAGTTACTATATTTCTGCCTGTTTTTGATGTTCATGTTAACAGAAGCCCTATAAGTGGTACTATAAAATATCGAAGTTATACTTGTGGACATTATTTACCAGCTTTTGATAACAAGGCTGCCTTTGAAAATGAACGATATGCCATAGAAATTGATAACGGAGATATAAAAATTTTAGTAATACAAATAGCTGGACTTCTAGCACGAAGAATCGTTTCTTATGTAGACATCGGGTATGAGTTAAAACAAGGAGAGTGCTATGGAATGATTAAATTTGGATCATGTACTCAACTTATAATGCCTGTAAATGTTCAAATAAAGGTCAAAAAGGGTGATAAGGTTAAAGGTGGAGTAAGTGTTATAGCCAAAAATACTGAAGAATAAATAGTATTTATGTTTTGTTAATAAAAATAGGAGTAATAAAAAACCGCATTGGAGTAACATCCAATGCGGTTAAGTTTTCTTGATAAAACTTTTTAATGGTTGTGAATAGTAACAGCAGTTACAAAAAAGTTAAAAAAGTAAGAAGAGCAGAAGCTAGCGTAGTTGGTTTCTGCTTATCGTTTTTATAGGCATAAATAAAATGTTTGATAACCTCACCGTACTAAAAGTGCAACGTAGTACATTTTTGGTTGCATGGGATAAGGTATGCTAAAATATTTTGATAAAATACGTTTAAATTTTATAAGTTGGGGAGAGTATATTATGAAATGGAAAAATTTAGAAAAAGCTATCATAATTGGTTTGCTGGCTACTAGCGTCAGTATGCCTGTATGGGCGGTGAGTATTTAATTTTGATAGATGTGTTTAGCGGCTCATATACAGTAGAGGATAGGGATTTCCCTGTTCGTCAAGATCTGTCCTTTTGTAAATATGAAAGCCCATGTGTTCATAAAATCCTTTGGCCTGAGGATTCTGCTCATTTACAGCCAACCGATTAACGGAATAGTTTTCAATCCCGTATTGTATTAATCGTCTTCCCAAACCTTTTCCTCTTTCTTCGGGCGAAATAAACAGCATTTCCAGCGTACCTTTTTCAATCCCCATAAAGACCACAGGGCTACTTTTTTCGTCTTCCGCAATCACCAAATGAGCAATTCCATTTAGTGCCTCTGGTACATACTCTTTTATGCTTTTGATTTCGTTATCTGACAGGAATAGGTGAGTAGCTCTCACAGAATTTTCCCATACCTCCAGCAGTCGATTTATTATATCTGGTGTTCTATCCGTTACTTCAATTATTCTCATATTTATTTCCGTTTATTTAGAATTATTATTATAACTTTACCATATCTGTAAATGGCAAAGCAATACTCAATAATAAATACGAATTTTGAACATTGTAGAAATTAGCTGCTGTTTCATATAGTCCTACACTTCGGTTGATGACCATAAATTACAGATTGCAAGGGTGAATTATACCGGCTGAAAGCATATGTAAGCGATATCTTAGATAGTTATGGATTTAGCAGGACTTTAGGTTATTTAGGTTATCATGCAACGTAAAAAGAGAAAACCGCATTGGAGTAACATCCAATGCGGTTAAGTTTTACTTTTAATAAACCATTTTTT
>ERZ791760.571-NODE-571-length-14145-cov-9.664514_pt1 | contig 14145 bp, 13 predicted proteins | sample MGYA00509950_ERZ791760 | MGnify/ENA primary metagenome ERZ791760 (study PRJEB30046, sample SAMN00792002) | human gut metagenome | study: EMG produced TPA metagenomics assembly of the A metagenome-wide association study of gut microbiota in type 2... | reverse complement strand
AACTGGAGGCAGAAGCCAGAAGGCAATTCTTCAAAGAACAGATGGAAGCGGAGGACGCTCCACAATTGCTGTTGCTTGGGTAATTTGAAAACCGTTATACAACAAGTCTGTGAACTGGTGCAACCCCAGTGCGTAGCGTGCTTGTGCGTAAACTCTGATAGCAGTGCTATGCAAGAAATACCAATGTCATACAAACGCACTTCGTTTGTCCGTATGCCAATGGACTTCTTGAACGCTCGCAAGCTCGCATTGGGTTGCACACTTTTATAGAAGCAATACTTGGTATGAATAAGAAAAATATAGAAAAGGAGGCACCGAAATACACGAGCCGCCTGATAGTAAGGCTGACACCGCAGCTTCATAAGGAAATAGCGGAATATGCTGCCCTTTGCGGACTGACCACAAGCGCATACGCACGCAAGCGGTTGGAGGGCAAATACCCCAAACAACGCTTGACTGACAAAGAAATGGAGGCTTTGAACAGCCTATCGGATGTCAGGGGCGATATACAGAAATTATTCGGCTTCCTCAAAGGTCGTCCGCTTACGGAACGTGAGAACATTCTCCGCAGTGAAATCTTTATGAAACGATGGAGAACAAGCGCAGAGGTGATCTTGAACCGCATGATTGAGATAGAGAAATACTTAACACAATAGAACATACGACATATATGATAGCAAAAGCAAAGGTAATAAGTCATGGCGCAAATGCCATACGTTACTCAGTAGATAAGGACAAGGCAGAGATTGTAAAGACCAATCTCTTGCCAGATGATATTTCCCCAACGGCAATGTGGGCGAGAATGCTTGCCTTGCAGAAGAAGTTTGAGGACAAGTTGAACCGTTATCATCCGCTCAAACGGAACATGATACGTATCGAGGTTTCCCCAACCTCGAAGGAAACGCAAGGTTGGACGATGAAGGACTGGGAGAGGTTGGCGGATGACTTTATCCGTGAGTTTGATGCGGTTGACCTTTCAGCCAAGTCGAAGCGCAAGAGTGCAAAGGCAACCAACCTCAAAGACAGCCAATATGTAGTTGCGCTCCATCGTGACAGCAAGAGTGGCATTATGCACCTCCACATTGATGCGAACCGCATAGACATAAGGGGCAACGTGAATGATGCCCATTATATCTATGAGAGAGCGATGGCTGCTGCCGCCAAGGTTGGGCAACAGCGTGGATGGAAAAATGCACAAGAGGTAAGCCGCCAAAATAAGGATGCGATAACCAATGATTGTCTTTCCGTTTTGACTAAGATGCCGTACTTTGATTGGGGACTATACACAAAATGCCTCACGCAAATGGGATATGATGTCAAACTACAATCCGACAACAAAGGACAAGTGCGTGGCTATGCCATCAAGCGTGGTAACTCCATATATAAGTCCTCGGAACTTGGCAAAGGTCGTTGTCTGATGCCCTCAAAGATTGAAGGTACTTGGGCAAAACTGCATCATCAAGAATTGGAGAAACCAGTTTCAACTCCAACAAAGAATACCCAACAGCCAAAGATTATGACTGTACCCAAAACCATGACTACTGCGGACAACACTCCAAAGATACGTCACTTCGACTTTTATACGGACGAGTTTCATCATTATCCTGTTGATATTCCACAGAACTGTCTGGATGTCATCGACAAGAATATAGCTTTGAATGCCGACAATGTGTTTGCCAGGATTGGTGATGTGCAGAAGACCGCCATTCTTCTCTTTGCTGAATACATTGATGCTGCCACAACCATTGCCGCCCAGTCTGGCGGTGGCGGAGGTGGTGCTACCTCAGGTTGGGGACGTGACAAGGACGAGGATGAACTGTCTAGGGCGTATCGCTGCGCTATGATGGCTAATCGACTGTGTAGACCTCGCAAGAAGCAAGGGTATGGCAGATAACTGAATGTTCAACCAACAACATTGATACTATGCCGATAGGTAAAAGCAAAATCTCGGATATGGATTTCGGTTCTTTCGAGAATACGATTAACAAGAACATCGAGACAGACAAGGCTTCTGACAAGTTCGACAAACAGCTTCAAGCCTACAAGAATGCAGAAGCCACTTTGAATGCTGCAAAATCAAGTCTTGATACGGCAACGATTTCCTTAACGGAGGCAAAAGACAACTTGGTTGAAGCCACCGATAAAGCTGATGCCGTTACAAAAGCCATTGACAGCTTTATTGCCAAGGTGAGAGATATAAAGTTCACGACTAAAGTTGATAATGCCGATATAGAAAAGCTAACTGATGACAGGAAGAAATACATATCGGAGGAGTCCAAACTTCTTGAAGACCACCGAAAGGAGAATAAAGAAATTCTCACTCGCCATTTCTATGATATGTCTAATATGATGTCAAGGAATGAAGGTGTTTGGTTGTCGAATGGTTGGGTGAAGGCTTTACTCTGGATTTTCCTGCCGTGTTTTCTTTACACTGTCATTTCGATTGTCTATTTTGTTGCATCATACATAGAAAAATAAGTGGAGGATGGGGTGATTTGAAATCACCTCATCCTTTTGCCGTTTATAACCAATGCTTATTTTCCTTCCCTATTTTCCAAGAGACTTGAACATCTTGGTGATGCACTTTTTCTTCTGCTCCATGTTCGGGTGAACATAGAGGTTGAGAGTTGTAGTGATGTTGGCATGACCAAGCAATACACTTACGGTCTTGTAGTCGCAGTTGCTCTCAATGCAACGAGTGGCAAAGCTGTGGCGCAGTCCATGATATTTCAGACGTGGAATGTCAAGACGCTTCATCAACCGATGATAGTAGTTGCGGTAAGTCCGTGGCTCTGTCGGTTTCTCCTCATTGGTCAGCACATAGAAATCATCGTTTACCACCTTTTTCAGAGGCTTCACCATTGCCAAGAGTTCTTTGTTCATCGGTATCTCACGGCATGAGTTCTTTGTCTTGGGCGTGTTGATGAGCAACTCTGTGTGCTTACGCTCACCATCAACAATGTAGATGCGCTCAATGGTGCGGTTCACGGTGATTGTGCCGTTGTCGGTATTGATGTCCGACCATTTCAAACCGCAAATCTCTCCGATACGCAAACCAGTGGTCAGACTGATATAGATGCCGAGGTTGCGGAACGTGAAGTTCTGCTTGATGAAATCGAGGATTTTCTTGTGATGTGCCACCGTTAGCACTTCAATTTCCTTGTTCGTCTCTGTCGTAGGGTACTTGATGTCCCACTCACAATAGTTCATCCATTCGTTCTTTACTCCGAACTTCATCACCATCTTCAAGACAATCAGAATGTCTTTCACCGTTTTTATGCTTAGTCCGCCATTTAGTTTCTGCAAAACGAACTCCTGCACAAGTTTCTCACTCAGAGCCTCACAATCGCCAAACGATGGCAATATGTGGTTCTCCAAAACTAACACATAAGCAGCATATGTGGACTGCTTAACGTAGCGTTGCTTGTCAGCTTTCCAAGCCAACGCAATTTCTCTAATCGTTTTTGTTGTCATTGTAATCCTTAATTTTGAAGGTGTACATAATAATTAGAGAAAAGTAGCCTCTTATGTCCCAAATCTCAGATTCCCTGAGTTTCAGGGGGAGTGGGAGAAAACTAAGATTGGTGATATTGCTATAGTTGTTGGTGGAGGTACTCCCGACACAAATACTTCCCAATATTGGAATGGAAAAATTCAATGGTTTACTCCATCAGAGATAGGCAGAAATAAGTATGTATATAATAGTGTTCGCACAATATCAGAAGAAGGTTTGAACAAATCCAGTGCAAAGCTTCTTCCGATTGGAACTATATTGTTAAGTTCAAGAGCAACTGTTGGTGAATGCTCTATCAACAAGAAAGAATGTACAACCAATCAAGGATTTCAATCTTTAATACCCAAAGAGAACATTTCGAATGAGTTTGTTTATTATTTGATTCAGACCAAGCGAAAGGATTTAATAAGGAAATCTTGTGGCTCTACATTTCTTGAAATTTCAGCAAATGAAGTACGAAAGATTGTAGTATCTATACCATCTATCAAAGAACAAGACAAAATAGCAAAACTATTGTCACTTCTTGACGATCGTATCGCGACCCAAAACAAAATCATTGAGGATTTGAAGAAGCTAAAGTCTGCGATTAGCCATATTCTGTTTTCTTCAAAAGGTGCGATTCATTTGTCAGAGATTGCTAATGTTGTAATGGGGCAATCTCCATCATCTAACGCATACAACGACCAAGGTCTTGGTATGCCCTTGGTTCAAGGCAATTTAGATATATCAAATGGCAAAACAACGCCTCGTCTATATACCGCCGAATTTAATCAAACGACCGAAAAAGGGAATATAATTTTGACGGTTCGTGCTCCTGTTGGTGAAGTAGCAAAAGCTACTCAAAAAGTATGTTTAGGACGTGGCGTTTGCGCTATTATACCACATGAAGAAAATATGTCAGATTTTATATATCAGTATTTGACATTCTATAAATTTATGTGGCGTAGGTACGAACAAGGAAGTACTTTTACATCTATAAATGGTTCTGATGTGCGCAACATTTTTTGCCCAAAGGTCAGAAATGTTTCTATTCTGACACTTTTGGACATAAAAATAAATATTGAAGAAAGGGTGGTTAAACAATATCAATCACAAAAGCAATATATGTTATATCAGATGTTCATATAAACATATGACAAAGCAAATATGCCTTTTGGCTATTTAATAAATCAAAAAAGGTTCTTTCTTTTTTAATTTTGTCATCTAATGTAACCAAACATTTAGCCATTCTATTTTGTTCTTCCAAAGAAGGCAACAATAGTTTGGCTTTTTCAATATCTGCGTAATGCAAATGAATAATGGTGCTACCCTTAGCAAATTTTGCCAACTGCCTTTTGGCAATATGACTGAAGTAGTAACTTAGATATTGTGCATTAAAGTTAGGACTGATATGAATTCCAAACATATCTCCACCTAATATAACTCCGTCCATATTGATGACGGACGGAGCAATTAAAGACATTGCGTCAACAGTAGTTGAAGAAGGGAACAACAAATCCCCTTTCTTGCTCAATATAATACCCTCTGTTTTATAGGTATGACTTTCTATTTGAGATATAGTTTCTCCATAAGTCGTAAAAAGTTCACCATAAATAACACAAGGTATTCCGGTTTCTGTCAAGTCATCCTTTGCCAAATTGCCAACACTGAAAGGTTCGCCCAAATCTCCGACACAAGCAATCTGTTTCTCAACTTTACAATAATGTTTTTCAATAATCGCAGACCTACAAAACAAACAATCCTTAATCAAGGGAATTGCACAGAAGATAGTTCGCAGCAACAAGCCCAATGTTCGTTTGTATGAGTGTGTAGAATGTAGTTCTTCCACCCAGCAAGAAAGTGAAGTCTGTGAGCAAGGCGCATATCCTGTGTATGGCGCAAATGGCATCGTTGGCTATCTTGATGATTATAATACAGAGGGTGAAGCCGTTTATATTATCAAAGATGGTTCTGGTGTTGGTACAGTTTCTTACGTTACAGGCAAATGTTCTGCAACAGGAACTTTGAATACTTTGCAAGCTAAAGACGGCTATTCACTTCAATACCTTTACTATCTGCTGAAAGTGTTCAACTTTGAACCTTACAAGACAGGTATGGCTATTCCTCACATATATTTCAAGGACTATGGAAAAGCCAAAGTGTTTTGCCCATCATATACAGAACAACTTCAATATGCTCGGTTGTTGTCTGCAATTGATAGCAAACTATCAGTAGAAAAGAACACTCTAAGAAACCTGAGTTTACAGAAGCAATACTTGCTCCGCCAGATGTTTATATGAACATTTGGCGAAGCAGATACTGCTTTTGTAATTCAAGCATATCTCTTTGCTTTACTATAGTTTGCATTCGTGATGATAATGTGGAAAAAGCATGTGCTATTGTTCTAACTATTTGCGTAGTTGGCAAAATGAATTCTTGATTTTGCGTTTCAGCAATATAATGTCTTTTATGCTCATCCGTAGATAAATCAAGATACTTCAAAAACTCAAATGTATAACGCAAGAGTTCTTTGTTCTTTGCCGTTAGAATTTTGATAGCAGATGATTTGACCTTAAAGGGAAAATCAACATATTTGCAATCAAGAGTGAAATCGTCAAATATTATGCAATCGCCCTTGTCGTATATTCCGTCAGTTTCTGATGTGTAACCCAAAACAAAGGCTTTGTTGGCAGTTAATACTGGAGTTCCTCCTGCTGTATATTCAGTATCTTCAACAATATATGGTTGTGGCTGCTCATAACTAAGAACATCGCCAACCTTTGCATTTAAGCCAATATCTTTTCTAAGTTTTCCAAATACATCATTTCTAATTCCCTTGATTAGGGACTGCAATTTGTCAATAATTTTGTTTTGGGTCGCTATGCGCTCTTCCAACAATCCAAGAAAATGTGATATTTTCTTTTGCTCTTTTAGTGAAGGCATAAAGAGTCTTACTTTCTTTAAGTCTGTTTTATTGAATTTAGGTTGTCCACTTGCCCCTACCAACTTCTTCATCTCATTATCATATGAAGATGTTGACAATCTGAAATAAACAAAATGCGTGTCGTTACATTTGCTTCTTAACAGTATTGCATTCGGTCCCAAAACATTCTTTTCTTTAGGCAAATCTTCTGGACTGACATAATACTTTTCTCCTATGTTCGCCCCAATATTTGGCAATACAATATTAGATTCTTTGAGCTGAACGCGCCACAAAAAATCGTAAGCTAATTCGTCAACATAAACAAAATCGTTATTGGTGAAATCTTTTTTCAAATCAACAGTTCTCACCAATTGTGCGTAGTTGTCCTCTTGGTAATATTTGACATTTTCTCTCAAAGAAGCAAAACTTCCTGCAGCAACAAAATCTGTGATGGTTTCACAAATATCGCCTAATTCATGTTTCTCCCACTCCCCCTGAAACTCCGGGAATCTGAGATTTGGGACATTGAGTTTCTTATGTTCGTTATTTATTGTCGTTGTCATTTTTAATCCTTAATTTAAGTTCACCATTGCGGTTCAGTTACATGCCAGTTACATGGTAGTTACATACCTTTTTCCCTATTTTAGAAAGGATTAGAGGCGATTTTGATGTGCTTTCTCGACTTTCAGTTACATACCAGTTACATGTTTTCATGTTCCCTCGTATGAATGTCAAATCATAAAAGCAAATACCAAAATTATTCGTCCTTTGTACTTTTCTCTGTTTCCTTTTCTATTTTTTCTTCCAATTCTTTGATGGATGGAATGGTTCCCTCCACCTTTTTAGGATACAACTTAGATAGTTCGTACTCGGAGATTCCGATAGGCTGACTGCTACCTTCTAAAGCATACTGGGCTATGGTGTTGCTCTTTTGCTTACAAATGAGTAATCCTATGGTCGGGTTATCTCTACCTTCTTGGCGCAAGAGGTGATTGCAAGCTACTACATAACCACTTAGTTGTCCTGCATCTGGAAAGTCAAATTCTCCAATCTTCACTTCTACCACAACATAGCAAGATAACTTCAAATTGTAGAAAAGCAAATCAATGAACTTCTCCTTTTCGTCTATCTGCAAACGATACTCCTTGCCAACATACGCAAAACCTGTACCCAATTCCAACAGGAATTTCGTAATGTTAGCCAGTAAAGCATCTTTCAATTTGCGTTCATTGTATTTACCACGAACACCAGTAAAAGAGAAATCATAAGGGTCTTTTGTAATTTCTTGTGCAAGGTCGCTATTCATATCGGGCAAAGTTTTCTTGAAATTAGTCAATGCTTTTCCGCTTCTTTCATACAAGTCTGTGCCAAGGAAATTCAACAGCATGGAACGACTCCAACCGTTTTCCATTGTTTGATGAACATAGAATAATGCTTTATGAGCATCATCCGAACATTTATCTATGATGTAGCGATGGTGTCCCCAAGGTATAGAGAACAGGACGGTGTGCAAATCTTCCACAACTTGTGGAAGATTTGTGTTCTCCGATTTTTCCACAGCTTGTGGAAGACTTTTTTCGAGGGACGAGTACAAGCAATAGAATCGTTTTGCATAGCGGACAGATGTTTCAGAAAGTCCATCTGCATCTGGCAGTTTGTGCCTTAAATCACGACTCAATGCCGCATAAAAGCCACTACCATATCTGTTAGATGCTTCAATAGTCTCAATGTCCTGTCCTAACTCCCAATAAAAGCGTAACATTTCAGTATTAACCTTTACAGCTGCTCTTATTTGACTTTTGCGATAACGCTTGCATAGTTCTTCGACCCACTGCAAGTAATCCTTATCCAATATGTTTATTGATTCACTCATTGCTTAAACCTCTTAATTAAAAATTGCACAAAACTGGCAGAAAGACTATTCAACCAATCCCAGTTCTTTCAAATAGCCTTCAATCTCCTTGTCAAGGTCGGCACGTTTGGCTTCCAACTCCTTGATTTCCTTCATGACGGCATGAATGTCGATAGGCTCTTCTTCCTCGAAAGTATCAACGTAACGAGGAATATTGAGATTGTAGTCGTTTTCTGCCACCTCTTGCAGTGTGGCAAGATGGCTGTACTTTTCTATTTCCTTGCGCTCACGATAAGTATCTACAATTTTCTTGATGTGTTGCGGACGGAGTTTGTTCTGGGTCTTTACCTTTTCAAACTCCTTGCTTGCATCAATGAACAGGATGTTGTCATCCTCTTTACGGCATTTCTTAAACACCAAAATACAAGTCGGAATGCTTGTCCCATAGAAGATGTTGGCAGGGAGTCCGATGATGGCATCCACATAGTTCTTCTTCTCAATGAGAAAACGACGGATTACGCCCTCGGCATTACCACGGAACAACACACCATGAGGAGCAACACAAGCCATTGTGCCACCCTCATTAAGGTGGTAAATCATGTGGAGAATAAAGGCGTAGTCGGCTGTCTTGCGTGGTGCCAAGCGTCCTGCCTTGCTGAAACGGTCGTCGTTGTTGAACTTGTCGGCTGCACTCCATTCGGCAGAGAAAGGTGGATTTGCGACGACAGCGTCAAACTGAGTGTCGCCAAAAGCATCAGCCTCTAAAGTATCGCCATTCTCAATGCGGAAATTGCTGAACTTGATACCATGCAGAAGCATATTCATACGAGCCAAGTTGTAGGTCGTAGGGTTCTTCTCTTGTCCGAAAATCTCGTTGGCATGACCGATGCTTGCAGCACGGAGCAGCAACGAACCACTACCGCAAGTTGGGTCATAGACATTGCGCAGACGAGCGTGACCGATGGTAACAATTTCTGCCAAGATACGGCTCACTTCCTGAGGTGTATAGAACTCGCCAGCCTTCTTGCCGGCACCTGCTGCAAACTGGCTAATCATATACTCGTAGGCATCACCGAGAATGTCAATCTCTTGCGATGCTTCTACACCGAAATCTATGTCATCAAGGGCAAGAAGAACATTGCTCACCAATGTGTTCTTATCATCAGCAGTCTTTCCCAACTTAGGCGAAGCAAGGTCAATGTCAGAGAACAGACCGCCAAAGTCCTCTTCGCTGTCCTGTCCGAGAGTGCTGTCCTCAATGCGCTTCAATGAGCGTTCGAGCATAGGTAGGATGTTCTCTTTCTTCTTAATGCTTTCAATGACTGACGAGAACAGGAAGTTTGGCTCTATGAAGTAGCCGATGTTTTCCAAACAGTCAGTCTTTACTTCTTGTTGCAATGCTTCAATATCCTCGTCTTTCTCCATTGCCCACAATTCCTTGAACGTGACTTCATCATCCACCAAGGCGGAGTTTGCATGTTTCTCTATCTTCTCCGACAAATACTTGTAAAAGATAAAGCCAAGGGTAAAATACATGAAGTCACTGGCTGACATATTGCCACGCAGTTTGTTTGCGACTTCCCAAAGCTGGTCACGGAGTTTCTGTTGTAATTCTTCGCTCATATCGTTATTTCTTTTTTATTTTCAATGTTTCACTAATAAAGACATTGTCATCGTCTTTGTCTGTTATATACTGATGGCAATACTTCCCTTTCCCCTTATTTAGTATTATAACGCTATTCCAAAAAGAGGTATGATTGATGGTATAGCCTGGGTCTAAACAAAATATTTTTTCAACAACCCCTTCTTGCTCTTCATAGCCAATAGCAAGTATTGCATGAACACCACCTCTAAATGATATGGCAGTAACCAAAGGCAAGTTGTCATTTATTGCAGTTTTAAGTTCTTCTACAAATATGGTTTGGTCTGATAGAGAAGCCGTATATTGTAGTGCAGATGATGTTACTTCTTTAGCAAAAGAGTGAGAAAGTTTTTCTTTGATTTCTGAGAAATAGAAACCATCACGGCAAAGTCCTTCTGTTACAAAGAACTCTTTGAAAAGCCTTCCTTTGGCGGTATTTCCTTTGAATGTAGTGTTCAAGTTTACAACTTGGCTACGAGTGAGAACCTTTAGTATAAGAAGATTCATCATCATAGAATACACAGCACATGCTCCATCCATTTCACCTTGTTGTAAATGGATAGGTTGCCACTTGCGGTTATACACGCTGACTCCAAGAGCCGTTATATCTATATCTCTAACTATCTTTATCATTGCAATTTTGTCATTCCCAACTGAATGTTCTTATAATAGAACGCAGTTTATCGAGTATTCTTGTTAATGCTTTGCGCTTTTTTATCAGTCCCAAGTGCTTCTCTTTCAATGCCTCTTGTATGATTTCTGGCTGCTCCTTTTGTAGATAGTCATATTCAGAAAGGTAATGATTGAGCACGGAAGCGTCCAAATCTTCGTCCTTGGCAAGCGTATTGATAGCATTGTTACGCTCTGTGACGATATAGTTGTTCAATCGCTCTTCAAGGTCGCTCGTACCGTCAGCCTTTTGTTTGCGAGCCATGAAGTTGTCACGGTCATCATCTACATTCTTCTGGATAAATCCGTCAATGAGCTTTGCCTTACTGCGAAGTTCGGCATCCTTTATCATTGTGTCGATGATGTGCTTGCGCTTTTCTGAATAATCCTCGCTGTATGGATTGAGGTCTGCAATCAACTCCAAAATGTAGGCAACATTGATAATGTCACTATGCAACAATTCCAAGCAGAAGTCAATATCCGTAAGTTTATGATCTTCTGGAGTTGGTTCGTCTTCATTAGGGTTGGGAGTTGGCTTTGGTGCAGGTGGGTCAACCAAAATAATGCTGTCATGAATGTCAAGATACTTGCTGCGGAAGTCCATAAACTGCTGTTCGGTCATGCCAAGGTCGGGAGCATCTACATCAAACTCGTCATACACCTGTATCTCTGCGTGTTTCTTGATGATGTCACGGAAAGCAAGGATAAACTGCTTCTTGTCGTTCTCGTTTTGGAGATAGTCCACGTAATGTGGTTCGGGATAATGTGTCAAGAAATCCTTGGTCAGTTCTTGATAGTTCTTCTTCACATCATCAAACGGCGGACGCACTATATCTTCAAGATTGTTGCTGTTGCTGAAAAGTTTGATAGACTCGTCCACCTTGCTTTTCAAGTCACGGAAGCACACCACCTTTCCGAAACGTTTCTTCTCGTTCAGCACACGGTTGGTACGGCTGAACGCTTGCAGTAAGCCATGATACTCCATGTTCTTATCAACATAGAGCGTGTTGAGTTTCTTGCTGTCGAAGCCAGTAAGGAACATTCCTACCACAAGGCAAAGGTCGAGAGGCTTCATGTCGGCCTTCTTTTTCTTCATGCGGAGGTTGATGTCATCGTAATACGCGCGGAAGTTTTCGGTGGTGAAACTCGTTCCATACATATTATTATAGTCATCCATGATGGCTTGTAACTCGTCAGCCTCACCTGTGCTGTCGCTTACATAGCCACCTGTGTTCATGCCTGTCTGATCGTCATCTTGGCTGCTGTTGGCAGCGTATGTGAATACCGCACCAATTCTAATCCTCGGATTGAGACTCTTGAATATCTTGTAGTAGCGGATAAGCATTGGCACAGACTGCACGGCAAACAGTGCGTCAAACTCACCGTCAAATGTTGACTTATTGAAATTATTAAGGATGAATTTGGCAATCTCCGTCATGCGGTCTTGCTCGGCATTGTCCACATCCTCGTTGCCGTGGTAATACTCCACAAGGAAACCGAGCACGTTTTCATCGGCAATGGCATCCTTAATAAGATACTTGTGAAGGCAGTTACCGAAAATCTCTTTTGTAGTGTGTCCGTCCACGGCATTCTCCACAAAAATAGGCGTACCAGTGAAGCCGAATATCTGCGTATTGTCAAAGAACTTCACGATGTTCTTATGGCATTCTCCGAAATGGCTTCGATGACATTCATCGAAAATCATTACGATACGAGAATGGCGTATTTCCTCAATGCGACTACTGTACCACTGCTTGCGAACAGCGGCATTCAACTTCTGGATGGTAGTGATGATAATCTTAGAATTGCTGTGCAGACGCTTCACCAACTCATCCGTGTTGTCGGTACTGTCAACGGCACCAGGCTCAAAGGCCTCGTATTCGGCTTGCGTCTGAGTGTCAAGGTCGTGGCGGTCAACCACAAACATAACCTTATCCACATCGTCCAACTCAGAAACGAGTTGTGCAGCCTTGAATGAGGTCAAGGTCTTGCCTGCACCAGTTGTATGCCAAATATAGCCATTGTCGTTGGAGTTTTCCACACGGTCAAGAATTTTCTCCACCGCATAAAACTGATAAGGGCGAAGCACCATCAGGCACTTGTCACCCTCATGCAGAACGATGTACTTGCCTATAATCTTGCCCAACGTACACTTGTCGAAGAACACTGTGGCAAACTTCTCCAAGTCGTTGAACGGCACATTGGCTGCATCCGTCCAGTTGAAAGTGAACTTATAGCCACTATTCGGGTTGTTGGCAAAATAGCGAGTGTTCACACCATTGGATATGACAAACAACTGGATATAGTCAAACAATCCATGAAAGGAAGTTTTGTGGTAGCGTTGTATCTGGTTGTACGCCTGTTTCAACTCCACACCTCTGCGCTTCAGTTCAATCTGAACCAAAGGCAAACCGTTAATGAGTATCGTCACATCATAACGGCACTTTTTCCTTCCTTCAACTGTAATTTGGTTGGAAACTTGAAACTCGTTTTGACACCAATGGGTACGGTTCAAGAACTCCACCCACAGGCGTTCACCACTTTCAAGTTCAAGCGGAAAGAGGTCACGAAGTTTCTTTGCCTTCTCAAAGCGAGTGCCACCTTCAAGATAAATTAGTATCTTTTCAAATTCAGACTCAGTAAATTCTGTGCGACCGACTTCTTCCAATTTCTTCTTGTTGTGTATCTCCAACTGCTTCTTGAAATTGGCAGACAGGTTCTTCTCCTCCTCAATATGAACATACTCGTAGTTCATCTTTTGAAGAGTGTCTATAAGTCCGTTTTCGAGAGCGGCTTCACTTTGTACTGGCATATCTTATCTTGTTTTTATCATTACACTTATGAGAATATGACTATTCATCCATTTGCAGGAAATGAATATACAAGGCATTCTCTATTTTGCTTATGGCTTCAAGCGAAAGGTTTTCTCGTCCTTTTAAGATTTTTGAAATGTACTGTTGCGTACAATTCATTTTTTCAGCCAACATCTTTTGAGTCATTCCAAGTTCCTTCATTCTTGCGGACATGGCATTGGCTATCATTTGAGAATGATTTAACCATGATTTTTCTTCTTGGCTCATTTGTGTTCCTGCATTTTGAACAGGAGATATTGATTCCTTTATCATCTTAGACGTATTTCGCTTTGTTCCATTTATAATTCTGGCTATTGCCATTTTGCCTACAAAGATAACTGATTTTAATGAGAAAACACAACTGCGAGGTTGTTTTTCTGCATAAATAAGGCGAATTTGTGCGGTTTTAGTGTCATTTGTAGCTGTTTATTCTTCAAAATGAACTTTTATAGCATCATCAATCGCTTTACTCGTTGCACCGTACTCACACCCTTGCCACTCAGTTTCGCCACATCCCGAATTGAATATCCCTTGCGGAGCAAACTTATTACTTCCCTATATTCGGTCTTTATCTGTTCTGTAGTTTTTATAGAGCCAACCTTGCGTCCGAGTTTTCCGCCTTTCTCTATATACCGCTTCCGTCCAGACTGCAATCGAAATGAGATATTATCACGTTCCAATTGCGCACAGGTCGAAAGCGTGGCTATCATTATC